>JACCDW010215501.1_pt1 | contig 23960 bp, 26 predicted proteins | sample 7449781 | NCBI WGS metagenome assembly JACCDW01 (sample SAMN15323449, study PRJNA562643) | freshwater metagenome | isolation source: river surface water | place: USA:Blue River Watershed | collected 2017-08-18
ATGTAGCAATTGCATACTGATAACTTGCTTCTAGATGCTCTGGATCTAATTCCAAATCTATTATATTTTTGCCCAATCTCAATTCAACGTTATTAAACAGCCGCTGCTTCAATTCTGATAAGTCTGCCATCTTATATCCTCTATTATTTTATATTTATCTGATAAATATTAGTGTAGTTCGCGAGTCTAGGAAACCCCAACTACTCTAACGCTTATAAGGAGCAATCAGCAATGATATTTATAAAAAATAAATATTTTTCAATCTATTTTTCAATTATCAAGAATGCTAAAAATAGAAATTTAAAAACAAGAAAAGAAGCCAAAAAAGTACTTGATTACGTAGAACGACATCATATTATTCCAACATCATTGTCTGGCACAAATTCACATGACAATTTAGTATTTTTAACTGCGCGTGAACATTTTATATGCCATAAATTATTAATTCGATTCACGCATGGAATTTATAGAAACAAAATGATATACGCACTAAGTAAAATGATGTGCGTTTCAAACTCCCATAAACGATGTATTTATACATCAAAAGACTATGAATATGTTAGAAAAATGATCACTGGCATAAGTGGAGAAAGTCACCATAATTACAATAAAAAAAGATCAGATGAATGGAAAAGAAAGCGTAGTGAACTTTATTCAGGGACTGGCAATCCTACATATGGCAAACGATGGAAAGTTAAACAATGGAACGGCAATAACGCCGGAGAAAATAACCCAATGCATGGCAAAAATCAAACTAAGCAGACTAAAGAAAAACAATCCATTAAAGCAAAAACTAGAGTAAAGGCATCCTGTCTAAAATGCAGAGTATGCTGTGATATCTCTAATTTTACTAGGTGGCACGGTGATAACTGTGGGAATCGGCCATAAAAAATACCCTATTATAATAGGGTATTTATTCTAGTACCAATCTATCTTACCACATAAAACACATTTGTATGCTGAACTATTATGACCATAGCCGTGCAAGTACCAGCCGCGATTGTGTGGGCATTTTCCAGATAAAACTAGTAATAGTTGTTCCTCTGAACTTGGAGTTAGCCATTCTTCTACTAATTGTCCACGTTCTTTAGCTTGGAAATTTAACTCATCGTTATCAAGATACATACGGTTTCAAATTCGGTGGCTGCCATCCCCCTGGCTTCAAAACTTTTCCGTCCTCGCGCTTTCTGACCTTTCCGGTGGCTGAATCAATCTTGGCAAAGTTTGTACGCATGACTTCGTTCCACGCACCCTCGCCATCAGCGCCCATGCTATGAATGGCACCCACTGTGACCACCAGAATGTCAATTAGTGCGTCCAGTTCTTCTACTTGATTATTAGCTTCCTTCAATTCCTTGAATTCTTCTTCAATCAACCGAGTATACAGCATCTTTTGCTGATAGTTGACTTCACCCACTGTTTGATCACATGCCCGCATGAATCGTGCCTGATCTTTAAATACGTCCGTCATATTAATATACCTTCAAAATAATTAGATTTTCATTGGTACGCCCATTAGGCTGGGCATGCACTGCATTAATTTCGCCAAACAACTTACGTGTTGCTGGCTTTCCTGCTGTCAGAATCTTCTTAAGAACTTCAGCGGGCTTACGTACAGTCTTAACTCCACTCTTACTGGTGTCAAAACCAAGAATAGTTGAGCCCTTGACTCCTAGGGTGCCCACGTGACTATCGGCCAAGTAATAGTGTAGCTTACGCTTTACGGTGTCGTAAGCCCACACTTCACTAGCGCCAACGATCTTAGCGGGATGCACACTGACCAGCTTGAGTTCTTCAAACTGCTTGAGGAACTTAACCTTGCTGGCTTGTTTTTCTGCACTGACTGGCTTACGCTTTCGAGGCGACTTTGACGCCTTCTTGACATTAACGTAGCTATCGAATCCGGCCAGAACAGCTTCAATGAACTTAATAACTGCCTTGATCTGATGTTTGGAGTAGTGTCCATATGCCTGATTCAGCTGGGCGTCTGTGCCTGCCAGAACTTCGTTGAATTCATTCAACTTTTTTTGCCAAACCTCAGAAAGTATACTGATGTGCTGAGGCATAATATTGTGTCCGCTGAGCACTCCAACCGCGTTAACTGACATACCAGATGCTTTGGCGCCTGCAAGAATAAACTCGTCCAACTCCCCCTCAAGGGTTCCTGCTGCGTCTCTTGCCTTCTCGCGCATGATTTCTTGGATGTTTGGACGTGCAGGTTTTACTTCTTCTGCTTTTGGAGTCTCCACTACTACCGGCTTATGTAGCGTGTTCACCAGTCTAGCAATCTCATTAGAGAGCCGTTGACTCTCAACTTCATCGAGTTTGAGTCCACGCATAGACAATCGTGCCAACCAACCATATGTTGCCATGATTTCCTTATCATCAACTTTTCGAATTTGCTTAGAAAGTGTTGATGTATCTGTTTTTCCATCAGCTGGCAGATTTTCCAGGTAAAGTGCCAACTGTTCTTTGGCCATCTTACGATCAAAGTAACGACTACACCAGTTAAAAGCCGCTGCCATCGCGCCCGCCCTGCGATCTTGGTCAGGTTGGCTAGAGAACAGTGGTTCGCCGCCGGTATATTTGGTATCTGGATCCCTGCACACCAAGTCAGGCATAATCATGCTATCGGTCTGAACTGGCTTTTTGCTGGGTTTGGTGATTTTTGTTGCCATAGAGTGTTCCTAGTGTTTTTACAACGTTTTTGTAGTATATCATGGTCTGTATTTAATGTCAATTTTTTCTAATCAGCCCAGATAAATAATCTTAAAGGTGCAAGAATAAATGCCATACCATACAATAAAAAAACAGAGAACCAAGGTAAATTATAGAAAAATTTACAAAGATTACTTTGATCCAATCTCGTCCTATGATCATAGAATACTGGTTGACACTTGCCACATTGACGCAACCGGCGAAACTAACGATTTATCTAATGTTAAGGAAAATTCAAAACATTCTAGAGAGTTGGAAATAGTAAAGGATGGATCATGCCTCGTTTAAGTTTATGGAAGTCCGAGAAATCAGCGGATTACAGATTTTTTGATAGAACCATAAGTGAAATGTTTACGGTCGGGGCAACTGATCTGTATATACACAAGTATCTAGGTTCTAACAATCCGTCAAATAGCCAAGACCTGACACTACCACACTACGATGCAACAGACCCTCTTAACATTCAGGATCTGGTGTTTCTTGAAAACCGAGATCGTAAGTATGATCCAAATATATACAGATTGCGCGGACATTACAGTGTTCAGAATCTGGACTTTGATTTGAGTCAATTTGGTTTATTTTTGTCTAATGATGTGATTTTCGTAACGGTTCACTATAACGACATGATAGATGTAGTAGGACGTAAATTGATGGTTGGTGATGTTTTTGAATTACCACATCTTACTGATTATCATCCACTAAATGAAACTATACCGATCGGACTAAGACGATATTATCAGATAACTGATGCCAATTTCGCAAGCGAAGGGTTTTCATCTACCTGGTATCCACACCTGTGGCGCATAAAGTGTGAACCATTAGTAGACAGCCAAGAATTCGCAGATATTTTGAATCAACCTATAAACAAAGATAACTATATAGGTGACTGGGATTCAACAAAAACTTACGAACCAGGATATACTGTGACATACGGTGACAAAATTTATACTCCTATACAGTCAGTGCCAGCTGGAGTTTCTCCGCCAAATCCAACTTATTGGCAACTAAGCACAGAACAAAATCTACGTGATATCATAGGACGATACAATAAGAATATAGAAATCAACAACGCGAATATAGAAGAGGCTGCCAGGCTGGTACCAAAATCAGGATATGATCGTAGTCAATTATATGTTGTCCCGACATACGACAATGATGTTTCTGCCCTGCCAGTCGATGTAGTATTCAACAACGATTCTATAAGCCCACCGTTGTCGATTGTTAGTGTTTCAAACCCACTATATAAAAATCCAAGCATCGCTCTGCGTATACCAAAAAACACAGCATCAACAATGCTACCCGATCTTAAAAAAGGAACAGTTACAATATTATCAAAATTTGACACTGCTCCTAGCTTATCTGAAACCGGCAGCGGTCCAATGCAGGGAAATTCATATGTATCCACTTCATTTTTGGGAGCAACTACACCAACTGGTCCTTATGGGACCGCTGACAATACATATGCTACCAGTGATCAATACATAGACTTTGTTATAACAGTTGGTGCACCAACTCCCGCAAGATCAACAACTGTTATACTACAGGAAATACCAAGTTTCTTGACTGTTGGGTTGCCGATAGAAACAACAATTTATAGTGAAAACGGCACTCCTACCTATATATTTTCACCTGGAACTACTGTAACAAATATAAATCCAATAACAAAAACAATAACAGTAAGTACTCCTACCAATGGATATATGGCAGCTGGCACGGGAATAAACGTTGCCTATGATTTTACAGGCACCGTTACACCAGAGATGGACTACTTGGCTGATTGCGATCCAAGATTCTTATTCATTCGTAGATCAACCCCACGTAGTTTTGGATGGTTGACTGGGTACTTAACTGGCGACGATCAGGCTCCCAATGGAGAACCGGTGTCTGCTGGTATTGCGTTTCCTGCTAACCCAAGAAAAGGAGATTACTTTCTCAGACTTGATTATCTGCCGCAAAAACTATTTAGATTCAACGGTAAATTATGGGTCGAAATTTCAAGAAACGTAAGAACACCTCCTACTTTGACAGATACCGACAAGAGTTTAATAAGCACCTTTATTAATAATGATGGAGTTGTAACCACTGCGCAAGGAACAACAATCCCTTCTAGACAAGGGCTGAGTCAAATATTAAAAATACAACCAGACTGATACAAGGACATAATTCATGGCACAATATTTTATGGATAACCAGATAAAACGGTTTCTAATTCAATTTTCAAGAATATTCAGTAACTGGGAAGTAACAGCAGGGTATGATCCAAACAACAACCCTATTATAAAACGTGTTCCTATAATGTATGGTGATAGTAGCAGACAAGCTACAACCATTTTAGCAAACAATAGTGCTAGTAATTTGCCAAGTGCTCCGTTAATAACCTATTGGATCACAGGGGTAGAATATGATCAGCGTAGAACACAAGACCCATATTTTGTTGACAAGTTGAATGTTCGTCAACGCACATTTAATACGGATACACAGGAATTCGAAACTACTCAGGGCAATGCATTCACCGTTGAAAGACTAATGCCTGTTCCATATACACTACGCATAAATGTTGATTTCTGGACAACTAACTATAATCAAAAACTAGAACTACTTGAACAACTTGGAACACTGTTTAATCCCAGTATGGAATTACAAAGTACTGATAACTTTATAGATTGGACAAGTCTAAGTGTAGTGTATCAGGATGGGTTAACTTTTAGTAGTAGAAGTGTTCCACAGGGAACTGCAAATCCTATAGACATTATGAGTTGGAAATTCTATATGCCTATATGGATCAGTAGTGCCGCCAAAATACAAAAAATGGGTGTTATTCAACGTATCATTGCAAGTATATTTAAAGGACAATATCGCGATGACATGCAGGATGATGATTTGCTGTTGGGTACCAGACAAAAAATAACGCCGTATGGCTATAAGCTGTTATTTGTAAATAATGAATTACAGATTCTACCAGAAAATCAAGCATTCTATCCATCAAACAGTAATCTTGATCAGACTCAACCTCCATCTACTAGTATAGGTTGGAAGGCAGTTCTAAATGCATACGGCGTTGTGCGTGAAGGTGTAAGTCTTATATCACTTGAAAATCCCTATATGGAAACTCCTATCGTCGGCACGATAACATATAATCCACTTGATGATAGATTCTTGGTATACAGTGTTGATGAAGACACGTTGCCGCTTAATACTCTTGACCCGGTCGATAGTGTGATAGATCCATTGCAAAAATATCCAGATAATGGATTACCTGAAGCAATTGCAGGACAAAGATATCTGATATTAAATAGTATACCACAGCAATTAGGATACTCGCTACCCTCTACGCAAACATCAGCGTGGCCAGGGTTAACGAGTGGAGCAAATGAAAATGACATAATCGAATACAACGGGTCAAGTTGGACAGTTTCATTTGATAGTGAGAATGAGCAATACACACAGTATGTTACGAATCTTACTTCTAATCTACAATATAGATTCGTGTATGGAGAGGGCTGGATGAAATCTTTTGAAGGATGGTATGGACAGGGAAACTGGAGCATCACAATATAAAAAAACTGTTAACGGAGTTGGAGTTATATTCTGTGCACAAGATACAGGCAGGCATCTATTTCTATTACGCAATAACAAATTTTCACAAGAATGGGGATTACCCGGAGGAAAAGTAGAACCGAAAGAAACATTAATGCAAGCACTGAAACGTGAGTGCATGGAAGAAATACAACACTGGCCACAAAACGTAAAAGTTTTTCCTATAGAAAAATTTACAAGTGACGACAAAAAATTCAGTTATCACACATTTTATTGCTTGATAGATTCTGAATTCACCCCTATATTGAATCATGAACATCTTGGATACTGTTGGATTGATGGGAATATGTTTCCAAAACCATTGCACCGTGGTTTGTTCAATACCCTAAACTACGATTTTATTCAGCAAAAAATCGAAATAATTCGAAATGCGATAAAATAAAAAAAGCCTGCTTAGCAGGCTTTTTAATCAGTATTAATAATAATTAAACTGTTAGTATGACAACGCTTTCGCCTAGTGTTGCTGTCTCAGGTGCAATGACCCAATCAACATCAATAGCAGTACTTACATTACTGTTTGCATCAACAGTTCCAGATTCGTTTTCACCATTCTGGGAGTAAGTTATAGTGGTTGAATCTATCACCTGAACGTTAAACACTCCATTAAAAGTATCAACTGCTCCAGTTACGCCGTAAACATAAACTTGTGCTCCATCGCCGAAATCGGTTGGCGCAGAAGTAACTAATGTTACAGTGCGGTTACTGCGAGTAATTGAACTAATTATAAAACTATGTGTGTCAAACTCAGTGCCAGTTCTGCCACCTTTGATGATAGTTGCTTTACTCTGAGTTAACTTTATAGGATAATATGTTCCACCGGCACTATCAGTAGCGGTCATGGTCATTTCTCCAGCTAACGGAGGAGCAGCAACTAAACTACAATCACTGGTTCCTTGAGCCGTGGTAACTAGATATCTACGACTGGCTTCCTGCTTAACAATGTCTCCAGCCACTGCACTACTTCCACCTTCCACGAACGCGCTGATCGCGATAGCATCAGGATTACTACTTGTTAATACCGCAGTTAGCGTACCATTACCACCACTCAGGGTAACAGACGGGGCTGACGTATATCCACTACCAGCGGTTGAAACTGTTGCAGTTCCAATACCATAATTTACTGTTAGTGTCGCACCTGTTCCAGTACCACCAGTTGTTGTTGCCACAGGATTTGATGGCAATACTGTATAACTGCCTGCTGCGCCGATGGCAACTACGTTAACACCCATGCCTAAATTAAAAGTAGCACCATTTACTAATCCACTGATATTTGTTGTACTGTTTGGTGCAACTGGATCAGTCAACGCAGCGCCTGCATATACCCCGGCGTTGGTAATTGTCACTGATGCAATACCGCCTGCGCCGTTATCAGTAATTGTCAAAACTGCTGGGGTGGACCAGCCAGTACTAAATGTTACTGTATCACCAGTAGTCCATGTATTTGTGCCTGCTGCCTGAACTGCTGCTGTTCTAATGTTAGTATTTGTAACTGTGAATGTGGCTGCTGTTCCTGTTCCACCAACTACTGTTAGTACATCACCAGCAACATAATCTGCTCCAGCTGCGCCTGTGCCAGAAGTTGCAACGGTTGCAGTTTTACCTACCATTGTACTAATTGAACCTACCGCCTGTACACCACCAGGCAAGTCAGGCGCACCTATGCTTGTTATAGTTGGTATTGTTGTGTAGTTGTTATTTGTTCCACCTACGGTGAAACTGCCGATACCTTCACCACCGATTGGCGGGGTACCGGTATTACCGAAATAAATCTTCTTAATTGGACGTCCCATTTGGTTTTTCTCCTTATATTGTTATGGTGTTCTAGACCCTACGCGGCTGGGACCGCATAAAACACTTAACCCATTAAATGCCAGTAGTATTTATCATGCAGTGACAAAACAGATGAAGTTGAAGCCTGTTATGTCTGCCTGACTTGGTATACCAAAGGTAGTGCCGTCACCAGCTCCATAAGTAGTTCCAAGAAGTGCAAACAATTGGGGATAGGTTGTTCTACTTACTAATCTATTCACTGTTGGGTCCATCAATAACCAAGTGCCATGATCCGCTGACTGATCGCTACGTTTATAGTCACCCACATAGTTGATAGGAGTAGCGCTGGTTAGAACTCTATTGCCGCTATCATAAACAGCACCAGCATATAAGTTACCAGATACACCAACACCACCAGTTACTCGCAGCGCGCCAGTGGTCGTATTAGTTGAGGCAGTACCTGTTTTAATAAACAACTGCCCAAGACTGTTGACATAACGCATTCTTTCATTGGCTGCCAAAAATCCGCCCGTAGCAAAAACAATATCATTAGTAATGCCAGTACTAGATGTGGCAAATACTAGGTTACCAGTACTGGTACCATCATTATATCCAGAAGAAAATAGATAGCCATCTCCCTTGGAAGTTATCGTGTACGCTGGATCGTTGAATCCAGAACCAGTGAATCCAAAATCACAAAATCCGTCAGATTCACTACTGGTGTCACCATAAGCTACCCAGTCAGCAGAACCAGTTGAGTTCACGTTTAGCATTGCTGCCTGAATAAAGGTAGACCCGCTTTCTTTAATAACAACAGTGGGGTTAGTTAATGCCGTAGTAACTGCATCTGGACCCACATACATACGTTGATCAACTACTAAGTTTTTACCTATGCCAACACCGCCCTCGACTATCAAGGCGCCAATATCATGTGCAGTACTGTCTAATGTACTAAAAATGTGCAGCGGCGCAGTAGATGCGAACTCAACTAGACCAGTGTTGTCGACCGTTATACGTGTAATGTCATTGGTTGCGATTTTTAATTCATGATTTTGCTTTGTGCCTATCGCAAGTTGTCCGCCTGCCGCGTATAGATATGTACCGTTTGCTATATCAAATGGTCCACCAGTTCCAACGAACGTGCTACTGTTAATGCCAAAGTCTCCGTAAATACTAGTACCTAACGGACTGTCGTTGTTAACAACAAAGTCAGCCGATGCTGTATTTCCAGAACTCTTATTCTGCATTACTACCTGTGCGTAGCTATTAACATCATGCACGAAAGTACCAATAATGTCGGTGTCATCGAATGTCAATGCCTGTCCTACCTGTAATAATCCAACATTGTCCGGCAACGGGTCTATAACTCCACTCAAGTATAGGGCACTTACACCCTCTAGTGCATCTGCTGATATTTCTAACGGCTGCGTAATTAATCCACCATTAAATCCTCCAGTAAAATATGCTAAATTTACCCAATCAGCTACACCATTACCGATTTTTAACTTTTGTGTGTTGGTTTCATACCCAGGTTCACCTAAATCAAGAACAGGATTTGCTGATGTCCAATTTGCTGCCGTGTCTCTACGTAATTTAATTCTTGCCATTTTATGCTGTGCCTCCATCTACAATAAGCTGTTGGGGATTAATAACATTTGCACCTTCGCCGTCAATTTCTAATTGCTGTATTGCGTTTATGGTGACATCACCCAGACCGTTTGTGGGAGAAACGGTTATACCAGAACCAGCTATGATGCGTGTTACCAGTGATCCATCTCCCGCATATAATTCATCAAAGTTATCATTGATTTTTCCATATGCAACCCGTAATGGGTCGCCGGTTCCATCGTTGGGTAATGCTCCTATATTGATAATCTGTTGGGCCATATTTTTAATCCATTTATCATTGTATTTATCTTACCAATAAACAAAAAGGAGGACCTAAGTCCTCCAGTTTGTCTCCCCATCCCGATTGGTGATAATGTATTTATGCTCGGTGCTTACAATTGTCACCATGCCATCTAGCGTAGCCATTTACAGCGACTGATTGTTTACAGTGAGAGCATAGTTTCTTTTCACGCTTTGAACCTCGAACGGCGTCTGCTTTCTTTTTTTTCGTTTCTTCGCTTTGTTTTTTACCTAATGCTTTTTCTCTTTGTTTTTGTTTTGTGTTATCTGAATGAGATTTACCAAACATTCCATTTCTTTCACCTGAGTGTGCCTCTGACAAACTAGAGATCCACTCTTCACTAAACGGTTTTCGTTTTTTACCAAGTTTTAGTTGGCGCATTTTTTCTTTTTGTTCTGGTCTCTTCATCGCATTCTTTTCACCGGTAACCGCATCTCGAAAACGTTCAATGAATTCCGACGTATGCTTTTTGCCAAACATGGGATTATTTTCTCCTTTAGTTCGTTCACTTTGTAGTTTAGAGTATTCTACTTTGAGTTTTTCATACACGCGACTGGTAATTAGAGTGTCGTATCGTTGTTGATTCTTGTTCTCTGCTTTCATTATTCGAAGAGCATTCATCATTTTCCAATGTGATTCACCTTCTCTGTATATCTTAGTTAGTAGCCAGTGACTAATGAAATGTTCTCTTGCTGTTAGGTCTACGAGATTATCTTTGTCATCGCTCCCGCCAAGTGATCTAGGAATGATATGATGACTTTCCGTGTAACAATCTCTGCTAACTCTAGCATTTTCAATGATTTGTCTGTACCATTTTTCGTATTTGTTCATAATGTATTTATGTTTGTTAGTTCTATATAATACACTACTATTTTTGTGTCGTCAATAAAAAAGCGCACCGAAGTGCGCTCTTGCATGACATAAATTCCAAATTTATTGGAACGTGACGTTAGTTATCGCAATTTCTCCCAAGTAGTCAGCAGCGTTGCCGAAACTACTTGCAGTATTAGTTAGCTCCACGTATCCATAACGCGTCATGAAGGAAACTACTGGTTCGAATGTTGTTGGATCTAGAACAACACCACTGCTCATCAATGGGATGTATGGGCAGTAGAAAGCTGCTGCGTCGGTCTCACTGGAACCCTTATAGCCAACTAGCACTGGTGTGCCGGTAGGAGCATATGAGTCAACGAAAACGCGCATAGCGTTGTTTAGAGTACCAACGAACTTGGTGTTTGTTGGAGCTTCGAAAGTACCTTCTGTTGTACGAGCAAATGCTGAAGTTGTAGCACTTTGTAGAACAGTTAGAGCCTCAGAAGAAACAACAGCCCAGTTACCTGCGCCACGGCGTGTACGCTGGGCGATTAGGTTAGCAACACGGTTGATTAGAACAGCTAGAGCAGCGTGTTCGTCACCAACGAATGTAGCGGTACCGGAAACGGTAGCCTGGTTGTATGTGAACTCAGTAGCAGCAAGACTGCGTAGTGATAGGAGAATTTCCTGATCGATTTCAGCAGTGATTTCTTGTGCTAGAGCAGCCATGATTTCAGCTTCGACGTCAATACCGTGTTGGCTTTGTGCGTCTTGTGCTGCTTCGAATGTCCAACGAGCTTGGAGCTTACGGCTCTTAGCTTCTACGGCTTGACGTAGAATTTGGACGCTGATTGGCTTACCACCGTTACCTTCTAGGGTTGCTGTATCAGCAGCAGTGTAGTAAGGAGGTGTGCCAGGAGCAGTTGTTGTTCCGTTAGGAACACGTGAGTAAGCCTGAGCAATCTTGAATGGGCTTAGGGCTTCATCACCAGCGTAAACGCCAGCAACGTTCTGAGGATCAGAAACGCCATAAGGACCTAGAGCCTGGGCATAACGAACACGTAGTGTGTGAATTTGACCAACTGGGCCAGTCATTGGCTGAACGCCGACTAGTTCGTTAGCGATAACGGTTGGCATAACACGACGGATAACTGGCAGAATAACGCGATTTAGGGTAGCGATATTGCCAGCTACAGTAGTACCAGCTGAACTTTCAGCTAGTAGCTGCTTGCGGGTATTTTCTAGAATAACACCCATTGATGAACGGCGTGTGCCGTTTAAGCCTTCTAGCAGGGCATCTTTGGTTTCGCCCCAACGGCTTTCTAATAGAACTTTAGACATTTATATTTCTCCTATGTTAATGTCAGTTTTTTAGAGCCCTGCCAGACGTTTGAAGGCGATTAGATTATCTGTATCTTCGCTTTCAACTTCTACTTTCTTGGCAGTTTTATCACCAGTTACGATCATGCTTTCGGAAATCATCTGTTTCTTTTCAGTTGCAGTTGACTTACCTGTGCCATGATTTAGTACAGCTGGTAGATACTTATCAAAAGCGGCTTTCAGTTTTGGTGTCTGCACGCTTTCTAGTAAGTTCTTCATAACTACAGATTTTTCTTCGTTTAGCGTACCTAGTAATTCATTCATGGTACGATCACGTAGATTATTTTCTTTAATCATGCGAACTTCACGTTCCTTTGACTCAACGATCTGTTGAGCTTTTTTGATTGTTTTGGTAGACTCAGCTAATTTTTGATCTTTTTCCGCTAATTGAGTTAGTAGCTTGCGCGTCTCACTCTTTTCATTCAGGTGTGTTGCACTGAATTCTGCGGCAAAAGCTTCAAATAGACGACGACCAAATTGGCTCTCGCGAGCAACTTTGATGTCTTCTTTTAATTGTCCGATTTCACCCTTGAGTTGTTTTCCTACGACTGCGCTAATTTTACTAGCAGATTCTGCTACAAACTTAGCTTTCAGTGCGTGTAGTTGCTGCTTGGCTTCAGCGACTAGCTTAACCTTTGCTTCCACAACAGCACGTTTATCAGTTTCAAATTCACGTATTTCACGCGCAAGTGCTTTAACAACGAATTGTTCTAGCTTTTCACGTGATTCTACTTGAATCTTACGATCAGCACGCAATTCTTTGATTTCTTCGGCCAGTTTGGTGACCATGAAACTATTGAATTTTTGTGCACTTTCTTTCATCTGATGCTGTGCTTTAACACGATCTTCATTCATTTGCTTACGTTCTTCATTGAACTCAGCAATTTCTGATTGCAGGCCGTCGGTAATCATTTTGTCAAGAGCTTCTACCATAACGTTCTTATCATGTTCATACTTTCCTGCAAACTCTTCACGCAGTTCGGCACGAACTTGTTCACGGGCTTCGTTTAACTTTGATTCCCATGCCTCATTGATGGCACGGGCTGTATCAGCATTAACGATTCCGCTTTCTAGTAACGGTTTAATAGCATCTAACATTTTATGCTTTCCCTTTTATTTTAAGATCCTTAATGAGGCGTGTTACTTCCTCTCTAAGGTATTGCTGGACTTTTGCATCTTTGTCCAAATTTGTACCCTTTAAGTTATCCAAAACACGATGACCATGACGCATGTTCATTAAGCCTTCGTATATTGCTTTGGGGTATGCATTTGGAGCACTAGGTTGTGCTACAATGTCCACGGTGACTATTTCAAAGTCACTAACTTTGCCAGACATGTCATCAACGTTGCCGCTGCCTCTACTACTGACGCCTAGTTTAACTCCACTCTCAAGCATAGTTGATACCAACTGGCCCATTGGAGTGGGTAGAATTTTTAATTTTCCTACGCCGTTTGGTCCGTCCATCCACATACTAGTAATCATATGACTTACACGATCTAAATTTATTTTTAGATCATCTGGATGGTCAACTTCTCCTAGTACGGAGTTACCTTCACGTAATTGATTATTAAGTTGCTCAACAGCTTTCTCAATTTCAGAAACAGGGTAAACACGCTCGTTTGCGTTTTTTACCCCGCCCTGAATGAAAATGCCCTTCATATGGAGCGTTTTCATTTCACCTTCCTTGACACTTTCGACCACGATATTAGCGCGGTCGAATGTCAAGTTTTCTTTTAGGTAAGAAGCCATTTTCAACCTAAATCCTTAAATTCTTCTCTTTTTAGAAACACGGCTCTCAGGAACAATGTCTTTAGTGTTAACGCCAGATGCCTGCTTCAGTGTTGGCTTAGCCGCTGGAACGCCTGAACCACTCTTGACTCCCTTTGCGCCACCAGGAGCATTTTGGAAAGATCCTGCACCCTTCACGGATTGCTCACTCTTGGTGTGATATGCATTGCTTGATGGAGCCTTTGGAGAAGTTGGAACTCCCTCTGAAGAGCCACTGAATTTAACTGGCTTGCTTGCCATTCCGGCTGCGCCTGCGTTGGCAGCAACTGGACTCTTGGCTTTATGATCTTCACCCTTTGGCTGTGGAACTTTTTTCATTTCCACTGATTCCATAACTCCAGATTCTTCCTCTTCTTCGCCTTCTTCCTCTTCTTCGCCTTCTTCCTCTTCGCCTTCTTCCTCACCGAATTCGGCTTCAAATGCGGCCAAAATTTGATCTAGTTTGTCTTCTAGATCCATAATATCATCTTTGGTTGCTGCTTCTTCTGAGCCCATGTCTTCCATGTCTTCCATGTTTTCCATGTCATCGCCCATGTCTTCCATGTCATCGCCCATGTCTTCCATGTCTTCCATGTCATCGCCCATGTCTTCCATGTCGTCATCGCCTTCAACGTCAAAATCGCCAGAGATTTCTTCATCTTCGATTTCATCTTCAGTGGTAATTTCACCACTTTCTTCTGCTTCGATTTCTTGCATTAATCCCATGGTCTGATCTTCTTCTAGATCGTCTTCCATCATACTTTCATAAATTTCACGACTCTTTTCAACTACGATTTCGTGAAATAGTTGTTCTGCTCGTTCCTGATCTTCATTAATGATAAGATCAATCAATTTTTCAAATTTTGCTGTAGACATTTGTTCTCCTTCAGGTATTAAAAATGGCTGTAATAATATTTACACTATAGACAAAAAAATAACGCAAAATAGCATATTTTTTAGCGTTTTTGCGTTACAGTGTCTATTTAGGGTGGGTTTACAACCCGGGTCCCTGTTGCGGCGGTTGATATTGTGTTCTTATTTTTTTCAAATCTTTGGCACGTTCGAATGACTGTACTTCGTGCATTCGACGTAATTTATTAATCTCGCGCAGCAACAACTTTGTTTTGCGAGATTCACCCCATTTTGGCTGAGAATTATCGTCCTGAACGTCTTGCCATCCAGTAGGAGAAGCATCAAAAAATTCTAGTAATAGCATAATTTTATTTATCTTATACCGCTGGCGGCGCACCCGGTGCTGCTCCTGGTGCTGCTCCTGTGGCTGGTGTTACCGGTGCAGTTACCTCAGGTGCCATAGCTTCTTGGCCTGGCTCTGGCATATTCTGAATACTGTCGGCGTTATCTAGATCAGATTCGATGTCTGCGCTACTGAGACCTATACTGCGCAAGTTAGCTGCTGATTCGTCACCATCTTCTGGTTTAACCCGCTCTTCAGCCCACAATTTTTCATTTTTCTTGATTTCTTCCTGTGATAGTCCAAGAAAACGTTCCATAGCAAATCTAGTTGAAATATAAGGCAGTGCTACCATTGACGTAAATGTGGCAACACGATCTTTGTCTAATTCACTCTGTCTGTATGATGCGAAATTCTGTGGTGGATTAAATCCAATATCGAACAGTGCACTATCAATGTTAAAACCTCGCCAGCGCAAAAATAGCTTGAATTCATCATTTAATTTACGTGCGATGTAACCCTGCAATCTTTCACAATATTGATTGAAACGATATTCTTGAATCATGGCAGTTCCTACCTTGCCGTCAACAAGAGGACGCTCGCTGTCTTCTGGTCCAGTTGGCAAATATGAACTTGGAACTCTTAATCCACGGGCTAGTCTATTATTGAAATATTTCAAATCATCTATTTCACCCAAATTTTGACCACCAGGTAATGTAGTAACGTCACTGCCACGTCCATCTGCGGTCACTGGAAAGAAATAATCTTCATTAACAGATAATGGATTGTACGTAGCATCCAATACACTCTGTCCGCCATGAACACTTGGTATGCGCCGCTGATGAATTTCATCTTTGATGCGATTAACAAATGACATTGCCATATGGCTTGGCATATTACCAACGTCTATTTTAAAAACTCTGCGCTCAGGTGCACGTGACACACGATAGATAAGTATTGCGTCTTCAAGTAATTCTTTTTGCTTGTATACCTTGAAAATATTCTCTAATATACTTTGTCCAAACGGCCAATATCTATCTAATCCCTCGGTTAAACTCAAATGCACAACGTGTTTTGCGTCTATTGCATTTTCATTGATGCCCAAACTAAATCTACTACCAGTAGTGCCATACGGCTCATTGGGAACAGTATAACTATATGGCGCACTGTATCCTGCCGTTGGTGGTTGTGCTTGAAAATCAGTAGTTGTTTTTTCTGCTATAGTCAAATTTTGCAAATTTGGATTTATGTCCTTTATAACGTACTGTTCTGGATTTTTTCCTTCACTCTCGTTAACAATTACTTTTACCACCTTGGTCATATCTATCCAGTATAATTTGAAATTCTCTGGATCTCTGACAAATACCTGGTCGCCGTACTTTACGGTGTTTCTAAAAATTTTAAAAGCTCTGGTGTCAAACTCGTTCAGCTTACACCATTGATATAATTGCTTACTAAGAAGATCAACTTCTGTTTGTGTTGGCTCACCGTGAAAATGTATTTCAAAAGGAGTTTTATTATGTTCATTCATCTGGGTACTGAACTCAGATAGAATGTCCAAACAGGCATTTATTTCCGGATCAACGTCCATCATTTCATATTGATTATATCGTTCGATACGGTTCGGATGTCCTGTGTAGACTTCAGGCAATCTAGATTGATAGTTTTTATATCCAAATTCTGCATTACTCCAACCACCAGTTGGCTCATTGCCCATACCAGCATTCCAAGCACCTGAATTTGAATTGCCTCCACTTATAGGACTCAATGAGCCGTGTATATTGCTAAATTTTCTTTTGTAGGCCATAAACTTTAATTCTTTTATTATTTATCAATTGTACGTGTTCTTAAGCAAGATTCTGAGCTATATTGCGTTGAGTACTGTTACTGGATTCCAGTAAGTCAATCATAGTGTCAAATTTTTCGTTCATGCTTTGGAATAATTTGATAATTCCGGACTGATCAGTATTGCTATTAAATGCAACTGGTATGCTTTTTCCATCTGGTAGTGGCACTACTGCTTCGGCCTGACCCGCTTCTGCGATATTTATTATTGATCCACCGCTTGAAGGAGCAACAATGCCTCCGTTTCTCATTTGGAAGTGTACCGGGTCTTTGGCTCCAAATTTTTGCTTTAGGCCTTGCCTGTCAAGTGCCATCATCGCAGTAGGATCATTGTATTCCTGTATATCTATTGCCAATCCACGCTCATGTAAACTTTCACCTGGTCGAGCAACTAAATAACCGCTTCCACCTGATTTTGCTATTCTTTCTTGATCTTCCCGCGAGCGCCATGAACTATTAACTGTCAATGGTTTACCCGTAAGAAGAAAATATTCTTCTGCTGCTGCCATTACACGTGCCTTGAATGCGGCGTCTAGCTTGTCAAAATGCTGCCTGCTTCCGGTGTCTCCAGTGAATTTTAATATTTTATCTATTTCTGGTCCAGTGCCTGATCCAGCATCTTTAGTGTCACCAGTTCCTGTGGCATATCCAGCAATTGCGCCGACGATGCCGCCCGCGACTGCGCCAACTGCCGTACCTATGCCAGGAATAACACTACCTAATACTGCACCAGCCGCTGCACCCCCATACGCACCCTGCACTTTTGAATAATTAAGTCCCAGGCCTGATCCAGATACTCCAGTAGTATTTTTGCCCGTTATCTTATTAATCAATTTTGCCAGTTCTATTAGACTTCCTCCGACCATGTTATTAATTTGAATTATCGAACTAGCAGATGTCGCAAATAATTGGATACTTGAGGCAAGTTGATGTGCTGTTGTTGCTGCCTTTGCATATTCGTCAGTTTGCTTCTTTTGTGCTTCTCTGTTTTTGTCGATTTCTTTTGCGCTTTCTTCAAATTTTTTACCAGCATGGCCTGCAAGATCAGATAACGCTGTAAAGTTTGATGTCAGTGCGGATTCTTTTCCTATTAGACCTGCAATTTGTCCAGTTGATTCTACGTATTTTTTTGCTGCTTCGGCTGTTTCAGTGAACGCCTCTTTTTCATCTTTTCTACCCTCTAGAACATCCCGGACCATTTGTGCCATATCCTGTCCGCCCTGTGATAGCTGCACGGCTAACTCAGCAGAAGCTTTTGATGTTATATTTCCACCCGCAGAAAAAGTATCCTTCAATCCTTCCTGTAACTCTGCTGGCATCATAGTAATCATATTACGCATACGCAGCGCTGCCGCCGGATCTACTGCTTCAAGTTCCTGCATTTTTGCACGATATCTAGCATCACTTAGCAATTTTTCCTGTTGTTTTTGTAGCTCATTACGCTGTTTTCCTGTTAATTTACTAAGCGTGTCTAACTCTTCACTGTAGCGTCTTGCGCCATCTGCTAAATCTTTTTCTGTCTTGTTTCTAATTCCACCAGTTCTTATTTGCTGAGATATGTAAGATGTTTGCATCTCGCTGAATTCGGCAAAACTAATACCCATTTTTTGGGCTTGCTCTGCGGCAGCACGATTCATGGCAAGAATATTTTGCATTTTTGAACTACCATCACCTGCTGTTTTTCCAAACATAGCAAGAGATTCGCTATTTTTTGCCAATACCATGTCCATTTCTTCGTACAACAGACCTGTTTTCGCAGCAGCCTCTCTCATGTCTTCGAAACTACGAACAATTCCAGAGCCACTTATTTTTCCAAATGTAGCAAATGCTTGTCCTGATTGCTGTGTTATAAACTTTATTGCCTCCCCAGCACCTTCACCTATCCCCTTAATAGCAGCGCCCAGGACAGGCATGCCACTTGCCAAACTAGCCATTGTTTTTACTACAGTGGCTGTTATGTTTCCTAGTTGATTGAAGGCACCTTCCTGAGTTGTCATTGCCTGTGCAGTAGACACAATAGTAGTTGACAACTTGGCGTATTTTTGTACTGCTTTTTCTTGCTCTTGCTGTATACGCGCTTCTACTTGTTCTCTAGTAATAATGTTATCTGTATTATTTTGAATCGTATTGCCAAACTGATCAAATAGTTGGGTAGCCCGGTCCACCGAGTTCATGAATGCGTCTAGAGAATTTACACCGGCCATATTTTATTCCATAAATATGGTAGTATTTATCACCAAAAATATCATAGGAAACACTATCATGACCGATAATCCATTAAGACAATATTTTAGACGTCCTTCTATCTACATTAAGTTACCAAGTGACGGCAAATATTACGACGATACTGTTATTGAAATGGCTCATAACAAAGAATTTCCTGTATATCCAATGACTGCGATTGACGAGGTAACCAGTAAAACCCCAGATGCACTATACAATGGAACAGCAGTTGTTGACATAATAAAAAGCTGTATACCAGCTATCAAGGACCCATGGAAGATTAACTCCATTGACCTAGAAACTATCCTAATGGCAATACGAGTTGCTAGCAGCGGAGAAGAATTAGAAGTCTCAAGTGTCTGTCCAAAATGCAAGAATGACGGGAAATTCGGCATTAATCTTGTAGCGTTAATGGGAAAGCCACAACAGACTGATTATAGCGTGCCATTGAAGATCAGAGAACTGGAAATCATGTTCAGACCATTAACATTTACTGAAACCAATGGCAACTCAATATCCCAATATGAAATACAAAAAAGTCTCATAGACGTAGAGAAAATAGAAGATCCCACTGAACGTTCAGCATTTTCAAAGAAAATGCTGAGCATCTTAAACGAAAAAATGAATGATGCCATAAGCGGTACCATATCCTACATAAAAACACCAGAAGCAATAGTGGTAGATAAAAATCATATTAAGGATTTTTTATTACATTGTGATCGTCAAACACATAGTGTCATTAAAGAGGCTAGTGTAAAGCTACAAGGTGAAACTCAACTAAAGCCATTTAATATAAAGTGTGTTGAATGTTCTTTTGAGTATGAACAGCCCATAGTACTGAATATCAGTGATTTTTTCGAATAAAGCTCCTCCATCTAGACATGGATCAAATGAAGGAGCTGGGTGATAATTTATGGAAAGAAGCCATGTCCATCAAATACAACGCACAACGACTTGCGTGGTATATGCGAGGTGGAATCAGTTATAACGACATATTGAATATGAGTAGTGATGAAATTGATAATTTAAATAAGATTATCGATGAGAATTTAGAAACAACCAAAAAATCTAGATTGCCATTCTTTTAAATAACTTATTATTACGAGGTCTATTAGACCTCGGTAAGGGCGTTTCCTTATCAGTCACGCCCGTTTCTATTTAGATATCTAAAAGAATGAACTTGTCACCAGTACGAGCGCTAGCGAGTGTGACAAGTTCAGGGTTGGTGAGTGAAACGAAGCAACCCGCTAATTCCGATTTAATTATTGAATATCAATCGTTATTTTATAATCAAAGAAAAGACCTACAGAGCAAACTGCATATCCTAGGACTCGTCATAGTTTATCAGGCAATAGTTAGATGCCATCACGCACCTGTGTTGTTTTGTCCTCGTGACGTTTTGCAAAATGACCTACCTTTCTTGTCGATGGTCAAATCGGCTCTGCGCCGCGGCTCACTGTCCGGCTACACTCTTATCCAAGAGTGTCCTGATGATTAGTCAGGCCTATCACTTCACAACACACTAGACAGATAATTTTACGCTGTTTATCACTTTAAGCGGACTAAGCTGGGTTGTAGCATTTGCAAGCCCCCAACGGTTGTCATCTGTCGCCTGTTTATTCCCTTGGCTGTGTCTGCCGCCCATACTCGATACCAGTATAGTGTTATAAATCCGTTGATCATGTACGTCCATATAACCGGGAGGGCTAGGTCATTGCCCCTTTTTTTCTGCTAATTATAAATGATGGATCTCTACGCTGAAGCTCTATTATTAAATCATTAAGTAACTGATCATCCTCAAAGTTTAAAATAGCCCACTTCAAATACTGATCTGGCAAATCCCTGTATTCATAATGCTTGTATTTGCCAAATCTCATCACTTTGCGTTTTAGCACTGGATTTGAAATCTCAACTTTTGGTCCACTATTAACAATAGGCTGCTTAGACAAATGCCTTTGTCTGGATGCCTTTTGATAGTTTAATTTAGCCATTGAGATATTCAAAAATGTTTATTTTTTAGAAAGTGTTTTCACACCGTCTGAGTTTAAGTTAAAAAAAGATTCTAAATTAAATATAGTCCAATCACCATGTTTTTTACTACTGTATTTCATGTGATTGCACGTTTGGATCCAAGGAACAGTAGCTTGAACAGCTACGTATCTTCCTTTTCTGTTAAATTTCATAAAAAGTATATTGACATCACCAGCATCAGCCGCAGTCATTAATTGATCAATCCAATTTTCTATAGTAGCGGACTCGGTAAACAATTGATGAAATGCAAAATCTGCATAGAATTTTGCTTCTGCGTTAAATCTTTCAAATCCCTCGGGTGGCATAATATCACCTTTGAAACTACGAATTTGTGTTTCGTGTAACGTTTGTTTTCGATGACTATTGGTTCCACCGGTATAGGCACCAGATCCTGGTGCCCGAACAAAGGAAGCAGAATACAACTCAGATAGAAATTTAGCTACCTCTCGTTCAAATCCGCTGCCCTTGTTTTTACTAGGTGATGACATATGTTTACTTATTCTCTTTATGTGATGCTGAAAAATTTATTCTGCGTAATCCGTTGAATCGGAGTAACTGGTAAATCCTCCTTCTTTTATTACTTTCAATACACTACCTACACGATTTGTTAGCTCATCGCGATGACTTACTAGCCATACTCCTTTGTTTCTACGTCGAACCAAATCTTTGAGCAGTGCCAGTCCATTCTCCATTCCTACCATGTCCATACCATTGTCCATCAATTCATCAACAAATAATATATTCACTGGACTGTATAAACTTTCCCACACATCACGAAATGCCAAGCTTAATCCTATGATAACACGATTTCTTTCTCCACGACTTAGCGCATCAAAATCAGTCTCTCGTCCAAGCTCAGTGATTTCTACACTCAAATCATTCTGGAATACCACTTGATGTGGCAGTCCCATCTTGTCTAGATAGTGGGTGAGTCTGGCGTTTAGATAGGATAAATTTTGTTCAATAATGCGCTTTCTTACAAAAGACTTTTTGTTAGTAAGCAGATCAAGTAGATAATCCTGGTGTTGTAGTAGTCTAGTTAAGCGATTGATCTCGGTGAAATCAACCACTTGTATTGCAGAGGATTCCATATCATGAATTTGATCAACATATGGATCTTCTTCCTTGTCTTTTTTCTCTATCTGATCCAGGAGTGTACTAACACGACTACTGTGTTTGATTGCTTTTTCTTCAGTGTCATAGTGAGTTTTTGGCATTTCGCCTAGTACTACCCCACTGTTTTCAGCTAATTGATCAGCATAAGGATCAACCTCGTTCTTCTTCGATGTTATTTGATTTTTGATATTTTCCAATTCACTACTATGACGTATAGCTTCAGCTTCAGTCTTGTAATGAGTGGTAGGCTTGGTAGGTACAATGATTTCATTATCTCTTAGCTCTATCCATTCTTTTAATGTTCGATTGTATTCTGCCTCTGCGTCAACCAGTTGCTGCTGTTTGGTCGATAAAACTTCTTGATGCTTTGAATCGTGAAATTCTTGACCACATGCATAGCATCGGTGTTCGCCTAATTCATGAACTTCGTTTGTAAGCTTCTCTACTGTTTTTGCAAATGAAAGATTATCCTCATGTGCTCGTTTGACAGATTTTTCCCAGATTTGACGATCTTTTGTGGCTTGAGTGTACGCTGCCAAATCAATATGAGCGCTTAACTCAGCAGAAATATCTATTGAACTTAGTGAATCATATGATTTGGACAATACTTTGATTTCTTTATCTATTTTCTCACGCCAAGTGGTCTGTCTGGCCAATAGAGCATTATATCTGTTGACTTTTTCTAGCTTTGTTGAATAGATTGCCAAATCTTTATGCGCCTGTAACTCAGCAGCTATGTCGATCTTGGACAACTCATCATATTCAAACACTAACTTTGATAGATCATCGTTCTTTTTAGCTAGCCAAAGCCGTTGGCGCTTCTTTAGATTATCAATCTGTTCACTTATGCGCTTATTGGCCTCTTCGATGCCTCTAACTCTGTATTCCTCTTTTTGAATATCTTCTTTAGTCTTTTTGTTCAACTCTTTAATAGCTTCAGCCTTCTCACTGAGCAAGGTAATACCAAGTAATTGCTCAATGATATTTCGTTGATCACTGACTTTCATGGCCAGAAATGGCTCATTATAGGTGTTTAGTGCAATGATTTGTCTAAACATGTCATTTGACATGCATAGAACACGTTCAATCGCATCTTGAGTTTCGCGACTGTCACCTTGGCTATCATCAGGGGATTCTTGTTCTTGGTTATTGATGTAGAACTTCAGAATGTTTGGCTTTCTGCCACGAATAATTTTATATTCTACATCTCTAACTGAGAATTCAACAGAGGCTACCATACCCTTGCTATTGGTTCTGTTGATTAGATTATCTTTTTTGATTTGATTAATAGCACTGCCAAAAAGGGCGTAGCTTAGACCTTGGATAATGGTAGTTTTACCAGTGCCATTACGTGCACCGTCGCCGCCTAGGTCTAAATTTTCACCCAGAATCAGGGTAAGGTCCTTGCGATCAAAATTTACTGCTTGAGTAACAGCGCCGATGCTAAGAAAATTCTTAAGAGTTAGATTTTTTATGATTATGGACATTATAGGTTGCGATAAATTTCTAGTAACAATTGTTGATCAAAACTACCTTGTTGTAGTTGTTCGATTTGACTGATAATGATACTATCTACGCTTTCAAATTGCAAGTTAGCA
>JACCDW010280331.1_pt1 | contig 23960 bp, 15 predicted proteins | sample 7449781 | NCBI WGS metagenome assembly JACCDW01 (sample SAMN15323449, study PRJNA562643) | freshwater metagenome | isolation source: river surface water | place: USA:Blue River Watershed | collected 2017-08-18
CCTTTCGGGTGTTTCAGTCATAACCAAAAAATCACCCTTTTGACTAATTCTAAAGGGAAAATCTATACCATACGTTGCTGCCATTCTTATAAATATAAACAAACATGAAATACTAATAAATGAGAAAAATCGGAAACTCCGATTTTTATAATACTCTAATTAATTCTTTAATCCTATTTAACTCTTCATTTAATTCAACATCTTTATGTATAAATTTTGCACCTAAATCTGTTTTTAATGATGGTCTATAGGTTGATTCGGGGTGTAATTGTTTCATCTTTTTAATTAACATTGAACCGAAACCTTCTCTACGTCTATTGGGTCTTACTAAAATATCACTAACTGTAATTTCATTATCATAAATCACAAAAGAAACATAACCAATTATTTCATCGTCTTCATAAACTCCGAGTTCATAATTGTTCTGACCATCGTAATAGTCTAAATGTTCCTCTTCAAATCTTATTTTTCCCATTAATAGTAAATATTACCAAAAAAAAATCCTGACTAAAAAGTCAGGATTCCCACATATGTTATTTGACCTTCACCCCCTGTATAGTCAAATGAATAGATGCTTGCGGTCGGCCGCGAACCATTAAGGGAGTCACCCACCTGTGTTTATGAACCACATCCCTCACATTCGAATGGTGAATCTGAAGGTCTTGATGCCATAACCATTTCCATTAATTTCATTTCTTCTGAGTTGTCTTGAATCAGATTATTTGTACTTGGAATCTCCTGTACTTCACTATTTGGTTTTGATGTTGACATGTCAATACCTAAACCTTTAAGTGGGTCAACAGCAGATTTAGTTCTCAAATAATACATTCCGGTTTTTAAACCAAGTTTCCAACCATAAAGATGCGCAGCCAATACTTTCTGTTTGGTTGCATTCGCAATAAATAAGTTTAACGATTGAGATTGGTCAATAAAAATAGAACGATTAGCTGCCATGGTTAAGATTCTTTTTTGTGACATCTCCCAAACTGTTTTATATATTTCTTTTATTTCAACAGGAATTTCAGGAATGTTTTGAATTGAACCATTTTCCATGATTAATTTCTTTCTTATTTCATCTGACCAAATACCTCTTTCTAAAAGTACCTTAACAAGGTGTTTATTTACTACAACAAATTCGCCACCCAATGTTCTTCTTGAAAATAAATTAGATGTGAATGGTTCAAATGCTTCGTTATTTCCTAAAATCTGAGCGGTGGATGCTGTTGGCATAGGCGCAACTAATAAAGAATTTCTAACACCATATTTCATAACCTCGTTTCTTAATGACTTCCAATCCCATTTTTCACTAACATCTTTATCGGTTTTACCCCACATTTCATATTGAAAAATACCATTGGATAATGGTGAACCCGGAAAAGATTCGTATGGTCCATTTTCTTTCGCCAAATCTTTTGATGAAGTCAATGCCGCAAAATAAATTGTTTCAAATATTTTAGTTTGTAAAACATCCGCTTCGTCACTTTCAAAAGGTAAATTTAACATACAGAATACATCCGCCAAACCCTGAACACCCAATCCAATTGGTCTGTGTCTCATGTTTGAAAGTTTTGTCTCATTAGTAGGGTAAAAATTTAAATCAATTACGTTGTTTAAATTTTTCACAACTTGATATGTGTATTCATATAATAAATCGTGATTAAATTCACCATTTAAAATATATTTTGGTAACGCGATAGATGCTAAATTACAAACCGCTTGTTCTTCGGGACTTGAGTATTCAATAATCTCCGTACATAAGTTTGAAGATTTAATTGTACCCAAATTCTTTTGATTTGATTTGTAATTTGCGGGGTCTTTATATAACATATAAGGTGTACCTGTTTCAATCTGAGCAGTAAGAATTGAATCCATTAATTTTCTTGCTTTAACAGTTTTACGTGCTCTACCTTCTTGTTCATATTGTTCATATAAACGAGTGAACGCCCTATCTTCGGGTGTGTCATATGTATCAGATAAACCCGGTGCTTCGTCAGGTGAAAATAGTGACCAGTCCAAATCTTTTTCAACTCTTTCCATGAATAAATCAGGTGTCCACATTGCTAAAAACAAATCTCTTGCTCTTAATTCTTCTTTACCGTGATTCTTTCTTAAATCAATAAATTCGAAAACGTCTGCGTGCCATGGTTCAAGGTAAACAGCAAAAGAACCTTTTCTTTTACCACCCTGATTAATCCAACGAGCAACCTCATTGTATGTTTTCATCATAGGAAGAAGTCCATCAGATTCTCCACCCGTACCTTTAATGTATGAACCTTTAGCTCTTACATCGTGTACGTGTAATCCAATACCACCCGCCCATTTAGAAATCTTAGCAACATCTTTAATTGTGTCAAATAAACCGTCAATATCATCACCCTTGTTACCAATTAAGAAACAAGATGACATTTGTGGTCTACGAGTACCAGCATTAAATAATGTTGGTGTTGCATGTGTGTAGAAGTGTTGAGACAAATCATCGTAGATTCTTAGTGCCATTTCTAAATCACCATTACAAATACCAACAGCGACTCTCATATACATATATTGAGGTCTCTCAACAATACGTCCACCAATTTTTAAAAGGTATGAGCGTTCTAATGTTTTAAAACCAAAATAATCAAAATCAAAATCTCTTTCTTGACATATTGCACCATCTAAAACTTCTCTATTTTGGTGTACAAACTTGTATACATCATCATCAATTAGTGATGATTCTTTACCTGTTTTGGGTTCTATGAAACTATGTAATTCTTTAATACATTGTGAGAATTTTTTAGGGGTTGTTTTATGTAAATTAGAAACCGATAATCTACCGGCTAATTTTGCATAATCAGGGTGAGTAGTAACTAACGAAGCCGCGGTCTCAGCGGCTAACGTATCTAACTCAACCGTTGATATACCATCGTATATCCCCTGTGTTACTTTTAATGTAACTAAAGTTGGGTCAATGTATTCAATATCTAAATCATCACAAAAATGTTGTATTCTTCTTGTGATTTTATCATATCTCATTTCCTCTAGTGAACCATCTCTCTTTTTTACTTTCATTGTTTATTTTTTTTTATTTTAGAAATCGATATCATCGAAGTTTGTGTTTATGTCTTCTATAGACGAATTGTTGTTTACCCCCGCCTTTTGGTATTCTGCCACTCTTTTTTCAAAGAAGTTAGTCTTACCTTGAATCGCAATATTTTCCATAAAGTCAAAAGGGTTTGTTGAATTGTATACCTTACTAACACCTAACGACATTAATAATCTATCAGCAACAAATTCCAAATATTGTGACATAAGGTCTGAGTTCATACCAATTAATCTAACAGGTAACGCCTCAAGAATAAATTCTTTTTCAATTTCAAGTGCACTACAGATAATTTCTTTTATCTTTTTATCACTTATTTTCTTTTCAATGTGATTATTATTTAAATGACATGCAAAATCACAGTGCATTCCTTCATCACGAGAAATGAGTTCATTTGAGAATGTTAATCCTGGCATTAAACCACGTTTTTTGAGCCAAAAAATTGAACAAAATGAACCAGAAAAGAAAATGCCTTCAACCGCAGCAAATGCAATCAATCTCTCAACAAACGAATCTGAGTTAATCCACTTGATTGCCCATTCCGCTTTTTTCTTAATTGCTGGTACGGTTTCAATAGCATTAAACAAACGGTTTTGTTCCTCTTTGTCCTTAATATAGGTGTCTATTAAAAGTGAATACGTTTCACTATGAATATTCTCCATCATAATTTGAAACCCGTAAAACATTTTAGCTTCAGTGTATTGTACTTCATTAACAAAATTCAATGCTAAGTTTTCATTTACAATACCATCTGATGCTGCAAAAAACGCTAAAACGTGTTTGATGAAGTGTTGTTCATCTTCATTTAATTTGTTTTCCCAATCATAAATGTCTTGAGCTAAGTCAATTTCCTCAGCCGTCCAAAAACACGCTTCTTGTTGTTTGTACAACTTCCAAATGTCGTGGTGTTCAATTGGAAAAAGGACAAAACGTCCGGGATTTTCTTTCAAAATCTTTTCAGTCATATTAATAAATTTTTTTAGTTACGATTTAAAACCTCTTGTCTTTTAATAAACGCCTCTCTTGCTCGAGATTGGTTACTTTTTTCTTTGTCTTCTTTGTGACCAAGAAGTGTTGTTTGAGTTTCGGTATCAATAATTAGAAATTTGTTATCAAATTTACAATTATTCCAAATAATACCATCTTGACCAATACGTGATTTAAGTAAGGTCATTGTTGCTAAATTGTGTTCTTTTTGTTCTAATGTTTTACCAACCGATAGAACAACGTGACCAATTTGAGCCTTTTTAATTGAACCACCCATTTGGTCTGTTGTAACAACTTCAGATGAAATTGATTCTCTATTACCTTGGGTTGCCGTCCATATTGCAATGTCGAATTCTCCTGTCATAGACTCAAGACTTCTCATTACAGAACCTTCACCTTTCCATTCTTCACCGAATGAACTTCTTTCAGGTGAAATACAATCAACATAGTCGATTACTAATAAATCCAATTTTTTACCATCGGATAAATGTTTTCTAATTCTAGATTTAATTTCAGAAATAGTAACTGAGTCACTTGGTAACTTAATGATACTTAGTGAACCTTTACTTCTCTGTTGAACTTCTTCAACAATTTCTTTAACCTCCTCTTTTCTTTCTGGTTGTTCGTCAGGTTCAATTCCTGACCAAATTGTGAAGTGTTTCTTTTTGATATTTGCAGGATTATCCTCAAAAAATATTTGTAGGACATTAAAATCGAAATTATAAGCGGTGTTTGAGAATAGTGTTAGTAATGTTGTTTTACCAGTACCAGTTGGTGCTAGAACCACACCTAACTCTCCTCTACCTAACCCACCTTTTAAAGCTGAGTCAACTCCATTAATCCCCGTGGGAATTGCTTGTCGATTATCTTTTTCTAATGCCGAATCAATATCATGAAACACATCCATAGATTCTTCTGGTGGAAGACCTACCTGAAGAGCTTTTTGTATGATTCCTTCGATAGTTGGGTACTCATGAAACGCCCCATTATCTATAATAGAATTAATCTTTTTTAATTCTTTTCTGAGGTTCTGTTGTTTACAGAAATTTAGTGCCTCATCTTTCACTAAAGAACTATCTTGTAGATTCTCCTTAATTGCCTCAAGAGTATCCAAGTGAATTCTTGCATTTTCTTGAGAACCCAATTCTGAAGTTATTTTAAGTGCCAAACTTTCATAGTTTGGAATCTTAGAATATTTCTTGTAGTACTCTTTAATGTGTTCGGAAATGAATTTAAAAGAAACGTTATCAAAGTACTTGCTCTCGATTACATCAATAATTTGCTCTCCATATTTTCTATCCTCGATAATCGCCTTTATTAAAGCTTGTTGAAATGATGTTCCGAGTGTTCCAAAGTTCTTTTCTGCCATTGTTATTTTTTTTTATAGTTGATAATTTAAATATGTTGTTTCCAATCTCTTAGAAGATAAAATAGCGGTTAAATCCGATAAATATCTTTTTAAATCGGGACGAATGTCTACCGTATATCTCACTTTTGGGTGAAAGATATTAGCGGGAAACATTCTTTGAATAAATACTTCGTCACCCATCTTAATTTCTAATAGAAATCTCTCGTTTTCATTTTCATCTCCACTTTCTGCACCACCCAAACCGTAAAAATAATCACGATTTTCGTTTAGATAATCCAAAGTTTTTGATTTCAAATCATACTCAATTTCTTCACAAATATTTTTAACGTATTCATGTAAATCTATCGAGCGACGAGATTTAGGGTTATGCTCTTTAACGTTAAAAAAACGTTGGCAGATGATGTTCTTTTCAAGAGTTAGAAGGAACTCGAATTTTGTTAAGTCTTGGTTACTCATTGGTTTTGATTTTAATTATTTTTTTATTTTTTTCTTTTCTTGTTAGTCTTAAAAATGGATTTAGAAAATTAATCCATGCGTCATCAGATTTTGGTAGTAGTAAGAAGATACCATCTTCCATCATCATTTTCATGGTATGTTTGTATGAACGACCTTCAGGGTCAATTAAATCATTGATTAAAGAATTTATCGAGTCTTTAGCGTCGTCAGTTAGAAACGGTTCGTCCAAACTAACAATACGACTATTAACATCAAAAAACTCTTCACCGAGTACTCCGTATTTGGTGACACCGGTTAATAGATTTTTTACAATCTTGTTATCATTATCTTCTTCGAATAAAGTATTGAATCTTTCTAAGATAAAATCGACTGAAATTTCCTGTGATTTAATTTCAGGTACCATTGATACTAATCTTCTAACACCTAAATTTTTAATTCCAGCAATATTGTCAGATGGGTCACCACAAATCATTTTAACCAATTTTATATTCTGTATTAAAATTTGTTCGTGGTCATAAACAAACATATCGTCTGGTTGATAAATTTTACTATGAGATGGGTTGTATAGTTTGGTATTTTCAGACACTAACTGAGTTAAATCACCATCTGATGAAAAGATTATCATGTTTTCTTTTGGTGAATGTTGTGTATAGTACGCAATTGCATCGTCTGTTTCACAAAATTCATATTCCCCTTGTCTAACAAATAATTCTTCCAAGTACTGTTTAACTCGGTTACGTTGTCTGCCATAAGAGTGAAGCTCTTCTTCAGTTCTTATTCTTGATTTTCTGTTTTCTTTGTATTGATGGTAATATCTTTTTCTAGTTAATGAACCATCTTGACCATCCCAAAATACAACGATTTTGTCTAAATGATGAATTTCTATTGTCCTACGAAGGGTATTAACAAAATGGTATATCGCACCAATATGTTCACCCTTGTAGAAATGGTTTTTTAAACCAAAAAAACCAATAGTTAATAAATTATCTCCATCTACTAATAATACGTTAGGCATTAATCATTGTTATTACAGGTTGAAAAAAAAATTAATCTTCGTCATCATAATCAAGTGTAGTGGATTCTGACAATTCAAAATCACCTCCACCCAATTTTTCTTTCCAAAAATTAGAATACTCTTTTTTGTAAGACTCTAACGCCTCTTTTGTATCTGCGATATAACCATTGTGAACAACAATCACCTTACCATCCTTATATCCTAAACCATTTACGTGATTTTTAAGAATTGATATTTTTGTTCTAACAGCATATGAGATTTTTCTTCCGTCTTTAACCGCATCAATGTGGTTAATGCCTGATTTTTTCTGATTTCCAAATAGGAATACCAACGCTGATGCCAACCAAAGAGCTTCACCACCTTTTGCTTTAATTTCAGGTTGACCGAAAGGATTATCGGGTAATTCAACCCATGGTTGGTTAACTACCACCATTGTTAAATAATATGGATTTTCTTTTGTTGGGTAATCTTCTTTCTTTGATTTTGTGATTCTTGAGTGAATCCCCATACCGATTTTATCAGATAGGACACTCGCGTTGTGTTGTTTACCTCCTTTACCATCAAAAGTCATTTTACATGGTATCGAACCTATAGAATCCCAAAGGAATAATACGTTTCTCGGGATATCACCTTTTTCGTGAGCATCTATAACTTCATTAATGAAATCAGTTGCTTGTTCAATGTACTCAAACGAGTCGTTGAAGATAAAATCACCATACCATTCACCACTTTCATCCTTTTGTGCTTGGAATCCCAACTCAATAGCGTGTTCCCACTTCCATTTTCTTTCGGTGATGATAAGAACAGGTAAATGACCTTTTCTTTGAGCATCAACCGCAGCCAATATCATTGCGGTAGTTTTTGATGAGTTGGTATGACCAAGAAACATGTTAATGTTACCCATTACAGGTCCCGGTAAACCACATGCGTTATTAAACGCTTCTCCACAGTAGTAAAAATTTTCATCTTTATACTTTGTTTTTGTGGAGAATTTTGATATATAATCGAATTCTTTTTTCTTAATTGCCATATTTTTTGATATTAAAAAAAGACTTGGGCAAAAACATCACTGTATCGCCCAAGTCTTAGTTGAGTTTTTTAGAATGGTAAATCATCATCACCCTCAACATCCTCTTGAGGATGGTAATCAGGTATTGTTGTTGTTTGTGCTGGTGAAGGGGTAGATGGTGCCATGAATTCTGTATCTTCAGAAGAATTTGATACCCATTTACTTGTTGCTGAATCCCATTTTGGAACTTCACCCTTAGCAATCATTTCAAGATAATCTTCAGGTTTTTTAGAATAAACATCTGACCAAGTTAAATCATCGTTTAACCATGAATCCGCGATGTCTTTTTGTTCGTGTAATGGAGTTTGGTCTTCAGGGATAATCGAAGTGATTGTAGTGTATTCTCTACCGTTACCCGCTTTAGTAAGATTTAAATTAATAATAAGGTCTCTACCTTTCTCAGCGTCAGTGATGTCGCCTTTGTTTTTGAAAAGAGGGAAAATCTTGTCCAAAACACCCTCATTCTTTGTGTTGTGTTTGAAACGCCAGAATTTTACACCGTCTTTCTCATTTTCTCTGTCAATAACTTTAACAATGTAAAATTTACGAGAACGATACTGACGTGCTAAAACTTTGTCAGATTCAACTCCGGTCATCATTAGACCTTCGTATACTTCATTTAAAGGTGAACGTTTACCTTCTTGTTTAGGGTCATAAAGTTTAACCCAATTTCCGTCTACTTGTACTTCATGGAAGTAAACCTCAACAAATGGACTTCCACCATTTGATGACGGTAAGATTCTGATTCGTTTTTCACCACTACGTGCACCTTTTGGTAATACTGTGGTAAAATACTTTTTCATTCTGTCTTCTTGAGACACCTTGTTACTGTTGCCGCTTGCGGCGTTTTTGTTGTACTGTGCTAGTACTGCTTCTACTGTTGACATAATAATTAAATTTTAAGTTATTAAATTGTTTGTATTCAAAATATAAATAAAAAAAGTCAGACTTCAAAATCTGACTTCTATTTTTTTAAAAAAATTTTCAAGTGGGTTACTCCAAAGTTAAAAGATACAATAATTTATTCAATAAACCAAGCATCTCGTCTCTTATATTCAATAAGTCAGTATCTTGGGTACTGTCTAAATCACTAGAGAATTCAACCAAAGCGTCGGTACATGTTTTTATCATGTCCGATGGATTCATTTCTGATAAATTTATAAGTGTGATATTTTTTGTTTCATCATCCAATGTAAATCTACCATATTTACCCATTGCAACTTCAACGAATTCATCAATTAAATCACCTAAACCATCATATGTTTTACCAAACGCATCGTGTCTAGCGATTCCTTTGGTTTGCCAATGGTTTATTTTCAGTTGTATTTGTAGACCTAATAAAAAATTTATCTTAGTACTTAAATTCATCTTCATCCGGGTTAAAAGTGTTTCGTATTATATCAGTTGAGTAATCATCAATATCTTGTTTTGTTAAAACATATTCATTTTTACCTGATTGTGCCATTTCTGGTTGTTTTTGTGCGAAGAATTGTTGAGGATTTTGGTTAAATGGATAAGAGTCTAAAGAACGTAACTCAAGTTTTTCTTGTGGTGTCTTTTCTTTCATAGAATCTACCTTTTGACCCAATTCGTCAATTTTATTCATTACCATGTCCATTTGAGATAACTTTTCTTCTAAATCATTTAATTTAGAAAACACAGTATCCATTCTACCAACTACTTCAGTATTGTCTGATTTGTTATCGTCCAAATCTTTTTTAATTGATTTTGTCATATTTACCAAATCAGTTATATCAATTTCTTCTGTTTCTTCAGTTGGTGGAGCCATATCAGGTGCTGGTTCTGCCATATCTGTCGGTGGTGGAGGTATATCTCCCTCAGCTCCCATATCAGGTGCGGGTGGGGGTACATCACCAGTAGGTGGTGGAACTTCACCTTGTTCCATTAAAGTTTTGGCGTATTTATTAATTGCGTTATATCTCGCAAGTTCTTCCATTAATGTTTTTTCCAATTTTTTCATAGTTAGTCTTGTAAAAGTTGTCTACCGTCTTCGGTTATAAATTTTTTATTTAATCTTTCAATAATACCGTCTTTCGACCTAATGACATAACATTCACCGGTCTGTAAATCACATTCCTCTTTCTCCATTCCATCATTTGAAACGGTTCTTACTTGTTTAGGATTACTCATGTAATTATCTAAACTTCTATTTAATTTTTCGTTATTCATGTCTTTTTCTTTTATAAATATCTGTAAAATTGGAAAACATATTAATTATTCCATTCTAAAATAAACGACATCACCATCGTACAATCCTAATTCAGACATTAATTTTGGTGATAATGCCAATCCATATTGTTGACCAATTGGTCCAACAGCTACAGGTCCTTCCGCAACAATATTACCAAGAGTTGAATCTAATTGATAATTAGGGTTCAAAATCACCTGTTTGTTGTTTTTAGGATTTTTAAATGTTGTTTTAGCGGTTCTTATGATATCATCAGTTATTGATTTTGATAATTGGAATCTAGTCATATAATATCTATAATTTGAAGAACTAATTTCTGAATATTTGATACCATTTGCAATATCCAAACTAACAGTAGGTTCTAATGTATAATTTTTACCCCCTATTTGAACAACAATTCCTCTTAACCATTCACCATTGTTTTCGATTAACTGAATTGACCTAATTTCATTATAACCATTGTACGGTACTCCGAATTTATTAATACCCGCCTTTTGAATTACTGTCTCAGCAGGTCCACCATAAACTCCATACCTATCGGTAATATATGAAACATCTTGATATACAACTTTTTGTTCGGTTGTTGTTTTATTTTCTTGTCTTTGTTTAAACTTAGCAATTGCTTTAGACTGTATCTTATCAAATAAAATTCTATAACTTGCTACAAATGAATCTTTAGGGTCAGGTAACGATGCATATGGTATTCTTGTCCCACTAAATGTTGTTGATATAGTATTAGATTTTATATTATGTGATACCTCAGTTATCCAATATGAACCTCTAAACATCGGGATGTTTTTTAAATAGAAAAACATTGTTGGTTGTATCATCACATTACCCATTGCAGACACCTCACACTTATATGATGCTTGTTTATAATAATCAAATAAACTAACATCGACATTATGTACACCAGCACCTGAAGCCGACCTTGATAAGTCTTCTAAAACTTGGAAAGATTCTGAAGTATTTTTTAATGTTGATTGGTCTAATGTAAGTCCTTTAAAAATACCTTGGTTTTGGTCTCCGAAACTCACTTCAAATGCAACAACCCTATTTGATTTTGATAAATCATTTTGTGAAAAACTTTCTAAAGATGTGATTAACAATGGGTTATTATTTTGACTACCAATGTAAAAACTATCATCGTTAAATTTATATGGTTTACTATTGGACATATCCAATCTTTTTGAACTTTGTCCAACTAATTGTATTATAATTTTTGGTGTCGCTTCTTGATAATCAACTTCTAAGAAGGTACCAAATAAAGTTGATGCAACTTTTTTAGATGGTGTTATCTTATTTTTATTTGTTAAGTTATTACCATAAAAATTAACATAAGCGGGGAGTGCTCTCATATCTAAACCAGTCCCTTGAATCATCATTGATATTGCACTATACAAACTAGCAGATGAATTCTCTGGTAGTAGAAGAGGTTTAAATTTATCTATGTTTAGATATAACTTATCACCAATATCTCTATTTGCTTTATCTAAGAATAAAAATTCTTCAAGTAATAATCTTTGTCCAATAGAATTACCTGCCGTCCACTTATCGTTAAAGGATTTAAATGTATTATACAATTCTATTTTAGTGTCGTCAGTATTATACCCTCTAAAAATATCAATTTTTGAACTAGTGTTTTTCGCTTTAGAAGAATCTAATTTTGCTAATTGAGGTAATAATATTGCCATGAAATGTACTAATCTAACATCAGCACCGTTTGCAATAAGTTGACCGTCATTGTTTTTTAAAATGATTTGGTCAATTAAATATTGTTTAAATGCGGTTTTTGTATTAACGTTACCCGCCTTTCTATATCCAGCATAAATCAACACAAGTGACCTATGACTTTTTATATTATCTTCTGTTAATTTAATATCATTTACACTAAAGAAATTAAGGTAATAACCATCAATATCTTCACCAATATATAACTTTATAAAGTTCTGATTAGTTACGTTTACATCCGAAACACTAAAAGGTTCCGGGTTATATGTTGATAGACTATTATTTGTTGTACCACTAACTTTAGTCATTCCATAAAGTGTATATGGGTCAATTTCTTTTGGGTTAGCCATACTAAATCTTATCAAATTAGTTGTTGATAAGATATCCTTAGTTATACTTTGAGCATTTCTTTTTTGTTTTTCTTTTAGTGTGTTTTTTATTAATAAATCAACATCACTATTATCATTATCTAGTTTTTCTACAACTGATAATTTTTTAAGTATGTCTTGAAACTTAGAATAGTTTATATTTCTAAATGTTTCGTAAGGTATTTGTTCGTTTAATTTTTCAGACGCAAAATCAATAAAGAAACTTTCAAAGTATTCTAATATCTGAGGACTGAAAGTTCCAATTAAGTCTAATGCCTTTTTATAATTTGTAGTTAAAGAAAATGTATTTCCTGTACTTCTAAAATAATCATACGGAGTTGGGAATGTCTGTCCACTAAAACTGTCGGTAATTGTATCATCCGTATACCATAAAGTTCTTAAACTCAATTCTTGTGAAAACTCTATAGGACTATTATTTTTAATCTTTGAATCTTCAAAACCACCTACCGATGGTAATAATGTATAATTTTTATCGGATGTTACATATTTTGAATTATCCATAAAAACATCCCAATAATTTCTATTCGATTTTTGCCTAACTCTATGTTGTATTTTTTGTGAAGTGGTATCCGCACTATATGCAACATTCCCCAAATTAACGTTATATGAAGAATAGTCATTTACTATCTGACTGTATATTGCTTGATAGAATGGGTTAACTCCCACATTGGTGTATCCAGTATATGTTGTACCCGTTGTTGAGCCGGATATTGATGGTATTACGTCTGTATATGGAATATATGTAACGCCGGTTGTTGAACCTGATGAAGTAGATATTCTTGGTATAATATCAAACATAACATTCTCATCATAAACCACATATATTGTTGCGCCTGTTAATGGTGTTAATGGTGTTTGTGATAATTCAAAAGTATTTGTGTTGGTTATTCCTGTTACTATTGTATTATTCGCGGTTTGACCTGTTCCAGCTATTACTGCAATTTTCATACCAACTTGTATGTTAGTTGTTGATGGTGCAGTTACTGTTGTCCCTGTACTAGATACCCCACCTATAATTGCGGCACTAAGGGATGAGTTGTTGTCAAATAACGTTTTACCTGATAATGGTCTAACATTATAATTTGCATCTATACAACCATTTAATATATCGTAACCATCAATTAAATGTGTTTTGTACCTATGATAGATGGAACCCCATTTTAACATTAAATGATAAGGTATAAAATGTGTTGCAGAAATTTCTCTGAATAATGACGATGTTAATATTGAATTATTTTCAAATGTTATCTGTTCATCTAAATCAATAAATGGTAAAGAATTTAACATTAAGTACGCAGAACCAGCATATTTCCCTTTAACAGTTGTTTTATTAAAATCGGAATATAATTGATTATGAAAATATGGTGTATTGTATATTGGAAGAGTGTTTCCTGATACATTTATTTTATTTGAAAATAAATCAACCTCACCATACATAATTTTTAATGGGTCGTTATATCCGGGTTTTAACCATGAAGAAATACTAATTGGCGACGCAATAAAACCTTGTGATGTGTTTAATTGTAGTATACCATTGAATTTAAAATTATCATCAGTAAATGAACTTTTATTGATGTAATTTAAATATGTTGTTGAATTAAAGGGATATATATTTTTTCTATATGGTTCAGGTTGATATCCTATTAAAAGTTCATCTATCTTTTCCTTATTTAAATCACCATTTGAATTCGTTGCATTTTCAATATAACTATCAAATCTAAATGGTTCATCTAATGCGTTTACAATATAATTTGTTGTTGGTAGGGTGTCTCTAAAATTATTAAATTTTTCAAAAGGAGAAAGTTGTGGTAATAAACCCTCGTATTCAACAACTGTTTGTGGATTACCATTAGCATCCTTTACGATTACACCATTTTCTTTTTCTACTTTTTTTGTTTTAATGTTAATGAAATTAACTAATGGATTACCGGGTGCTCTTGCAATTCTTTTTGCTAATTCAATTAAATCAAAATCTTCTCTTATTGATTCTTCAATATTTTTAAATTCCTCGTTAGCTAGTTCTGTCAATATTTGATTATTAAATGAATCAAACATTGTTAGGTATCTAGCTCTTTCGTAAATTTCATAAACAAAAGACGCATATGTTTTATCGATATATGGGATGGTGTCCGTGATTACATCGATACCACATATATCTTCAATTTTATTACTGTCAGCATTTGAATCGAATACGTAATTAACATCGTTTCTTGTTTGTTCGTTTCCAACGTTTGTTTCAATTCTATTTGTTACAATAGTAATATATTCTTCAACAAAGTCAACTTCGGGCCAAAGTGTTTTGTCATTTGATTTTAATTTAGCAACTAATTGTTCATCACCGGGATAAGCAATAACATTTTGTTTTCCACCTGTTTGTGGTTTTTTCACTTCAGGCCATGGATATATATTTTCACCCTTAGATTCTTTTGATAGGTTAGATATTAATTTCTTTCTTTGGTTAGAAACGTTAAACGATTTATCATGAACATCTTTCATTAATCTGACGTAAACCTCGGCGTTTGCCAATAAAACCGCAAACATGTTTCTTATTGTTGGTTCAAATCCGAAACCGTTCTTTCCTTTTATAACTTCGTTCATTCTGGTTTCGACATCGTCTTCAACCTTTTTTCTTTGTTCCTCGAATGATTTTCTAATTAGAAAAATGTCTTCAAAAATACCGTCAATATATACAACAACTTTCTTGTCTGAAAGTGTTTTGTAATATGAATTTACATCTTTTACACTTCTTATTGAAATTCTCTTAAAATCACCTGTTGTTTTGTTTAATAATGTTTGAGTAAAAAGTCTAGATTTTGAAATTTTAGTATTGAAATTTTTTAACAATAATTCTAACGCACCACTTTTATCTCCGGTTAATTTTGTTGTGTCTGTTTTATCTTTTGAGTTTAAGTAATACCAAAATTGTTCAATAGTCTCATTTAGTGTGTTTTTATTTGATACGGTGTATATTTCATCTGAAAGATTAAGTTTTCCCCACGCTTTTAATGAGTTTTCAAATTCATTAATTAATTCGTCCAATTCTTTGATACCTTGGAACACATCCATATCAATATTACTGAATATTTCTTGTTCAAGAATCTTATCTAAACTTTCAGCAATATACCCCATTTCTTTTAATGTTCTAACCGGAAATCCTTTGGGTATTAATCCTTTTGCTTCGTATTTTCTATAAATTGATTTTAAAATAGAATAACCTCTAGATGAATGTGATACTCTTTTTTCATAGAGACCTGTCTTTTCGTTAAATGTTGAATCTTTATTTTCTTCAACCAAAAACATATATGGACAGTTTATGATTGCCGAAAGAGGAATATCGTTCATCCATGCAAATGTTGAACCGACGAATGTTGTTGTTATTTCAAAGTTACCATTTGATTCATTAAATTTTGACGAGAATTTCGTCATATGTAATCTATATCTTATAGCTTTACCATAATAACCTTTTACTGTTAAATAAAATATTGGCCATGGTAAATGAAAAAATGCTCTATATGGTGAATTTTCACTTGATTCAAATAATGTTTTACCTCTTACGTCAACAAAATTGATTGTTACTTGAGGTACAAAATTCGCACCTTTTACTGATATACTAACCGAATCAATACCAAAAGTTTGACCACTTGGGTCTTTAAATTGGTTTTCACCAAATGTCACATCGTAACCATCTTTGTATGTTGATTCTTGACCTTGAATTGGTTTTGGGACAAACGCATCTGTCCATGTTGTATCAAAATTACCATCACCACTAGCATTTTTTAGAAAATTTAAATTTCCTTCCGCTATTTGTGTTAAGGTGTTTCCTACATTATCATCAGCAATAAGTGTCGTTCTCGGAATCAAGTCTGCTTCCAAGTTAAGATACATAACCAAATTCTCTTGTTTATGACCTCTAGGTTGTGCTTCACCATTTGAATCAACAACACTATTTGGGTCGATATAAATAAGGTTATTTTGGTCAACTTTTACAAGTATGTTTTCACTATTTGAATAATCGTTATTGCTCGCCATAATATAGATTATATAATTCTACATTTCTTCTGTAATCTTGTAAAGTGGTTACTAAAGGAAAAGGTACTCTAATAACAAAATTATCAGGTATTTCAAATTCAACACTACCAGCGGTTGGGTTTGCTTGTAATATTAACCAACCGAACACAGGTGAACCATAATAGTCCTGCGATATTTTATCTAATCTGTCTCTACCTTTTTTATAAAAAAGATATCTATCGGTAGTCTTTATTGGTATTTCTATACCAGGTACTATCCTAAAATTACCATCTTCAATAAAAAATTGATATCTATCGAAATATTGTCTACTCATTATTTTTGTCTATAAAAGTTAAGTTTATTTGTTACATCAACTGAATCTGAAAATATATTTTCAACTTCTTCTTTTATAGTTGCATTTGTTTCTTCTGATGTTGTATTAATTTTAAATTTAATTTCCTTACTATTTTTTCTTGTTTTGAATTTAGTTAAATTAAATTTTTTAGCTTCAGGTTTATTAACAAACTTCTCTACCCTTTTTCTCAATTGTTTTTTAAGACTTTCAGGGTATAGTTTTGTGTCGGTAAATCCTGACATTAAACTTTCAACACTATCTGAAAGTAATTGACTCATTATGAAATCGAAATCAGCACTTTGTATCGATGGGTTTAAGAACGTAATGTTTGTACCTAAATCTTCTGTTAATTTTGGTGTATTTTTCTCAATGTGAGTGATACAAGTTTCATATTCATTATATAACAAGTCGGACGTAAATCCCGATAATGTTAATGAGTTCACTTTACCGTCTTTTATTGTTGCGTCTTTACTATTTTTTATAACAAAGTTTGCTTTATCTAATGCCTTTATCAATTCATTTCTTGAAGTTTCTAAATCAGACATAAGTTTTGAATCAGTTAATGAATTTATTTTCTTCTCAATAATTTCATTAGTGAAAAACTTTTTAAGTATTTTCTCGTTTGTGTCGGTTAATAATGAACCTGTCATTTCTTTATCGAACTTCAACATATTAACTAAGTAATTTGTTGGTGATGTATCGATAAATGACGCTAATGCTGTTTTTAAACCTGAACAATATACCGTTAATTCTTTTGTTTTTTGATGTAATCCAAAAAGTTCTAAAGTCTTACCGGGTGTTGGTGATGTTATTGTGAACACATCATATTGATTTATTGGTCTATAATCTTTACTAAACACCATAGTGGTAATATCTTTACCGTATTTTGTGTAGATATCATTGTATTTACTTTGATATTTTTCAAAATAATCTTTAGTCAAAGTAAACAATGAATCGACTAAAGTCGTGTAGTTTATATCGGTATCATTTTCCAATTTACCCATATATTCACCATCCGTAATCTTATTTGTGTTCTTTGGTGTTGGGGTACCGGTAGTATTAGAATAATTCTTATTTAAATCACTTAAAAATTCACGAGTAAATTCCTCGTATTTATTTTTTTGAATATCATCCATTGATGATATAGACCTTTCATCATACATTTCAGTATTGGCGAAGAAATTAGATGATAACGCATTTTGTAACCTTTCAATAGGTTTAGATAATCCTTGTCCACCAATAAAATTTAATGATAGAGTTACAGTCGCAATCATTGGTTGTACACCAATACCTTCAGGGTTTAAATCCCATAACATCTGACCACCTTCATCATATGAAATGTTAACATCTCTAATAACCACCTTTGAGTGATAGAAATCACCTATTCTTAATATACAAACAGGTGGTGGACCAAATGAAGTATTTCTCGCCCTTAAATCAGATTCTTCAGAGATTCCTTTAATTGGTATTGTATCACCGGGTCTTATTGACTGTAAAAGAAACGTTAAACGAGAATTCAATCCTTCTGGTGTTGTTGAATGGAATGCCGGATGGAAATATTTTAATTTTTCTTTTAATGATTTAAAAACGACAGGGTCATTTTCTTCTAATTTTTTAAAATAAAAACACTCAGATAACGTTTTTGCAATAATTCTCTTTAGTGGGTCAATTGCAGGTTTTCTTATTGGTTGAGATATTGGAACTTGACCATTTGGTTCAAGTCTCGTTACAGGTATAGGTGTAGGTGCCGGTGTTTGTTTTTCTGATGTATTTTGATAATCCATCTCAAACATAGTTTGTCTACAATAAAACGCAATTGGTGAAACGACTTTTAGGTCTTTTACTTTCACAAATTCCTTTCCAATACAATTTTGTTCTGGGTTATTTTCTTTTCCTGTAAAATTTTCACCATAATTATATGATTCGATTATAAGTTTACCTTCATAGTCGTAACCAAAATCTTTTATGTTATATTCTTTTACAATTGCAATTGGTTCACCCTTTTGTATAATTTCTTTATCGTTTTCACCATTATTTTTATTTACGGGTTTAAAGTCTAATGGCCATTTAATATCGGGGGGGGTTTTGCTACCATTTTTAATTCTATCAAAAATATCTTGAATGACACTGTGACTTCTCCTCATTGCTAATCTTTCATTATAATCATTTGACGCAACTGACGAACATGATGAAGAAATTTTGATTCGAATATCTTGTGCAGTTTTACCTGATAAATTTGTTATTAAATTATTTATTGTGTCAACATAGGTGTTATAGTTAGTTTGTAATTCATCAAAATAATTGGATATTTTTGTTTTTTGTTCATCAATATCTGATTGTGTGATTGTTATATTTGAACCAAAAACATATTCTTTTTCTTTAATTATTTGTGGGTCGGTTTGTGTTGAACCAGACAATGTGGCTAAAGCAGTCCCAAGAGTGTCAATGTATTTTTGTTTATTTGTGGGTGTGGAATATGTTTCATACAATTTTGTATAGTTTTGGTCTGTTCTTATTTTTAAAGTATTAGGGTCTGGTCTATCATTTTCATATTTTAAAACTACTTTAACAGGTCCGATTTTTTTAGATTCTTTAACATTACTTGTTCCCGGGTCAGGAACCACAGGATATTCAGTTGTTATTTTATATTGTTGAATAACTTCAGGGTCTGCACCCGTGTTTAAAAATGATTGTATTAATTTAATATCACTCGAGTCTAATTGAGCAAACCTTCTAATTAATGCATAGAAATCAAGTTCTTCACATCCAGCAAAAAAAGCGTTAATATAATTTTCCGATTCCTCATCGGACATATTTTTAAAATACTCTCTAACTAATAAATTAAGTATACTTGGGTGGTCGACTACAACCTTAAATGAAAGTTGACCACTTCTTGTTGTATCTTGATAAGTATAAATTGGTTCAGGTCTACCTAAGAATGTATTATCTTGCCATCTCGCTTGGTTGTTTTCACTAATTTTTAAATCATATGGTGGGAACCACATAACACGTCCACCATTTGGACCTCTCTCACAAAATGGTAAATCATTATATGTAAATCCAGGCGTATTTGATGTTCTCCATGCTAAGTTTTCAATTGAAAACATATATTTTTTAGCATAGAACCCATCACCTGTTGGTGATTCTAATATGTTTGTTGAATTTTTTGCACCAAATGAATTTCTAAAACTGTTTTTAGCGTCGTAGTTACCACTTGACATTGGTGCTATGTTTATATTCCATGGTCTACTGTCACCACCCATAACACTATCATCAAACTTTCTAATATTCGCAGTTCGTTTCATAGTGTCAGAGTAATTCATATACGACCTATCTTTTGTCCATACTCTACAAAATTCTGCACCGGTTTCTTGATTAAATTGGTCAACAAATTTTATTGCTGAACCTCTAGATAACATCGATTCACCTTCTTTGAAAATTCTACTTGTTTGGTCAATTACGTTTCCAACGTGAGTTCTTGAAGATAATCCATCTTTTGGCATAGAGTCTAATAACTCTTGTGTTTTACCTAATATGGAATCTTCTCTAAAACCGTATTTCGTTGAGATTGAATTGTTGTAAAAATCTGACTCTTGTGATTGAAACTCTTGGTTATGTAAACCAATTTTATTTTGTGAGTTTTTACTTATCCATGTTAGTTTACCACTTATTGGACCACCCTCAGATATATTTTTTTGTCTTTCAAATAAAGACGCTTGTACCGGGTCAAATAATAAACTTAAATAATAACTACTTTTTACCATGTTATCATTAAAGTCGGTCATGGTATATTTTACGTCTTCACTTCTATCATCACCAATATACGCAACACCTTTAGGCGCTTCTAATCCTAAAAGGTTTTTAATTGCGCCTCCAAAATTATTAATAGAATTAAATAATTTTGATGATTGTTGTGACCTAGCAGTTGATGTGTAATTTGGTGCGTATGTTGAATAAGATAATTGGTCATATAAAACTTGTTTTTGACCTTCACCCATATATTCAATCATTAAGTCAGAAGGTTTTCTTCCTAACTTTGGTCTTCTTTGTATTCCGACTAATGTACCTAAAACACCGGTAACGTCTTGTAAAATAGCACCAGCTTCTGTTTTTGGTGTTGGTCTATTAACTACAGGATTTCTTGGGTTTGTTAAATAATCACCCGGTATTTCACTAAATGGTGATTCAAAACCACCAACTGTTTGTAAAAAATCAATACCTTTTCCTAATAAAGTTGACGCAACAGTAATTCTATAATTTTTTTCGATTAAAGGTTCTCTACCTGTTACAATATTAATTGCGGTTGCTAAATTACCTTGTATCGCATCTATCGGTCTAACTCTACCTAATGTTGCCGATTCCAAGTTTTGTTGTAATCTAGCAAAAACAGGTCCTTGTCTATTTTCTCTAATATTTGTTGTTGCGAATCTCATTAACCTCGAATCATTATCGAAGTTTTGACCCGCCATTATACTAATTAAATTAGTTGTAACGGGTTCAAATGAGTTTGGGTAACCTTGTGATATGATACCATTATTTAACCACGCCAACATCGGTAATGACGTGTTAGTGTATTCTTCAATTATGTTATCTGGTGGTACATATAAGTTAATAAAATTTTGACCAAAATAGATATCAAAATTTGTTTTCACATCACCCGGGTCAACGTTTGAAAAATTACTAAGATTTTGAATAGCGTAATTTCCGCTATTGAACGTTTGAGGTCCATTAGGTCTATTTAAGGTTTTTGCTATCAAAAAATCCCTAAATGATTTGGTACTATTAAAATCTAAGTATGTTGGCATTTATAGTATAAATAGATATTTTTTAATTTTTTATTCGTTAAACAAATGGTACTCTTGTGTAATCACCTTTATCGGTTAAAATAGACTGACCTATTTCGTACATAGTAGTTGGACTATTTATCATACTTCTAGCTACTACGTCTGTGACGGTACTATCACTTTTAATAGTCACATCTAATTTATTCTGTGTTGATTGAGCGGTTGCTGCTGTTTCTGTTTTCTCTTTAGTTTTATTATCTACAGGAACAGACTCCGGTGACTTAACTTTAGATTTACTTGTAATAAATTCTCTAATTTCTTGACCACCCTCTTTTATATAAGGTGCAGCTTTATCTGCACTTTCTTTTACTTTTTTAGATAATGACTCAATTGGGTCTAATCCAAAATCTTTTTTAAGTTGTTGTGCACTTGAACCAAATTCATTTCTTAATAAAGCGGCGATGTAATTAATGTTTCTTGACATATTTTCAACATCAGTCGCCTGTTTTTCAATTATTTGTTCCGGTGTTAATTCTTTAAATTCGTCTTGATATTGTTTTAATTGTTGTAGTTGAGTTGAACTTAATTTTTCTAAAGCAATTTCATTTGCTCCAAAAACTTTTCTCATTTCTTCACCTTGAAGTTGGATTGTCATTTTTCCATCTTTCATGGTTGAGATGTTTGTTAAGAATCTTTTTGTATCATCATCTACGTCTAAACCTGAAGCCATTAGTGCTGCAGATGCTGATGACCTTTCAGCAGCAGCAACCGCACCTTTCGCCAATTCTTGGTATGAAATACCAAGTTCTTGTGCCATGGCTCTTGCTTTTCTTAAATTAACACCTGTGATTTCAAATTTACCTTGTTCTTGATTATATGTCGCTAATGAACCAGCAACACCAATTAATGCATCTTGTAAACCTTCAACATTGTTGGTTGCCATGTACATTAATTTTAATGGGTCATTAAAGTCACCAATTGCACCACCAATCGCCTGTAAATTTGCAGATAAGTTTATCGCCTTATCAGGGTCGAATACATCTTCAGCGATTTTAAATACTGAATCCATATTGATTCTAAATTCTGTAGATTTTCTAACCATTTCAGTTAGACCTTGTACACCGTTTTTAAAACCAAATTCGTTTAATTTACTTAATTGTGTTTTTAAATCTGACGTAATTTTCTGTGATTGTAAACCTAATTCTATCGACCTACCTCCAGCAATTTTAATTTGTTCAGAAACGTCTGAAGCTCCGATACCAACCTTTTCAAATTCAGGAAACATTGAAACTAAATCACCTAAACTACCAACATACGCTGTTGCTGCGACTCCGGCTTCTTTCCATGATTCTCTATTTAATGCTAAAAACCTACCTGAGTCTTGAACTAAACTTTGTTGAGCACCGGCTAATTCACTAAAACCAATACCTATCCTTATTAATTCAGGATTTGTTTGTGTTAATTCTTCTCTTAAATCTTTTGAAAATTTACCAGTTAATCCCGCTTCTCTATTTATTTGTCTTAATAAATCACTTTGTGTTTGAAAATATTGTAAAATTTGGTCTTTTAAAAATCCACCCGTATCCATTAATAAGGTTTTAATACCTTTTAGATTACCTTGTGAATCAATCAACGAATTAATCATCTCAGAAACCGGTTTGATTTCTTCAGATGTCCTAATCATATACTCATTACTTTCAAAGGCTTTAGAAACATCACCCAATCCACCAATAATGGTACCCGCACCCTTTTGGAAAAAATTAGCAGGCCCACCTTTATCTTTTGGTGTAACATCTGGTGGTGTTGACCTAAAGTTTTGATATGCTAACTTGATTTTATCTAAATCGGCTTGATTGTTTGTACTAAGATTTTCATCTTTTGCATATTCAACCATAAATTGAGCCCAATCACCTCTACCTCCATTAGCTTTGGTCGCTAAATCAATTGTCGATTGTTTTACTGCCATTTTTTCTTTTTAGATAAATATTATTGAGCACTGTTTTCTAATTCAATTATATAACTAACATAATACCTTCTTAGGTATATTGGCATGGTGAGGATATCTCCATAAGAGAACCCTCTTTTAATTAAAAATAAAATTTCGTCTAATTGACCTTTTCTATACTCCGTAGAAAGGACGAAAAAATTCGACCCCGAACCCAACCTCTACCTGTATGGACTCTCCTGACGGGGATTTAACTGTTTTTTTAAGGTCTAAACCTGGTGTATTTTCTCTAACGTATTTTCTGAAATCTTGAGAATCTTTGATTGGTAATTTTTGAACAAAATTATGAATATTCATCATGTCACGATTACCCGCTACTGATTTAATCATCATTTCAAGTTTTTTTGTTGCAATAGGTGCAACCCCATTACCGTTCCAACTTTTTTCAATTTCGTCCAATTCTTTTAGTTGTTTTTGTGTTAAAAACTTAAAGGTAATTTCAACATTACTCTTTCCCATATGGTACATGTATTCACCATTTGCATCAGATTCTAAAGTGAAATC
>JACCDW010086617.1_pt1 | contig 23956 bp, 28 predicted proteins | sample 7449781 | NCBI WGS metagenome assembly JACCDW01 (sample SAMN15323449, study PRJNA562643) | freshwater metagenome | isolation source: river surface water | place: USA:Blue River Watershed | collected 2017-08-18
CGAATCGATTACCTGGGCGCTAAGGATTGGATTGTTTACTGCTCCACTTCTTATCTCTGGCGGCTTCTTTGGAGGAGCTCCTCGCACAGCAGGTGGTTCGACGACACCACTCATCAAGCTGATCCCACTTGGTGCAATAGTTTTTGCCATAAGCACTGTGGGTGTAGGTGTCAGCTTACTGATCTGAAAATTTGGGGGCATAATTGAGGGCAATTGAACATTTTGAGCGAGCCCTCACGCATAACAATGTCGTCTCCGGCTTATAGGGCGACTTTTCTTCCCTTAAATTAACTTAGTCATACAGGCGTTGTCTTCTGTCAGGACATAATCACCGAAAGCTTCGCATTCTTGGTATCCAAGAGATTTATAGAGTTTGCGTGCTGGCTTGAATGGTTCCGTTGCTCCGGTCTCCAAACTCATCCGCTTGATCCCTTGAGTTCTAGCGAAGTTTTCAATGTGGACAACCATTTCCTTGCCAATTCCAAGGCCTCTTGATTTAGCCAATGTGTGCATAGATTTGAGTTCAGCATGCTCACTATCGAGTTTCCTCAAGGCACCTACGCCTAGAAGTTCCCCGTCAATGCGCGCACCGAAGACCGTGATGTCTGGAGCAAATAGCTGGGAAGCACCTAGTGCATATACGTGCTCTATGGGAGTGGAAGAGGTACAGAAGAGCCAGTGCGCTTGAAGCACCTGAGCCAATTCATCGGTGAGCGTCTTTTCAGTCGTGATAACAATCTCCACAGATGAAGGGTACCGCTTGCACTTTGTTGCTCTTAGGGCAACCCATCCTTAAACCTAGTTTCACTTCAATCTTAGGGTAATTCTAAGAAAATTCTAAAGAAAAGTTTATTTCTCGTGGAATTTTTTGCAAGCCTCATGTGTTTGAAGGGATGAACCTGCCAAATGGGGGTTCACCGAAGGCGACGGGTAACAGAACGCCTAGTTTGGGTGTTGGGCTCGTTTCCTATAGGTATCTTGCTAAAAAAGGAGAAATCTAAATGTCTTACTCACTTGTTAAGAATCAACGTCCCGCAACTTCCTTCCCCTCAATTGCGGAGTACTTTCCAAATCTACAAGCCTGGTCTGTAGGCTTTGATCGCGAGTGGCGATTGCTTGAGCAAATGCAGAACACTCTGCTTGGCGGTACATCCTCTTATCCTCCATACAACATCAAGCAATTGTCTGAGGATCGATACAAAATCGAAATGGCCGTTGCTGGCTTCTCCAGGTCAGAGCTGAAGGTGGAGATGCACAACAACCAACTCAGCATCGAAGGTTCCAAGGAATTCAGCGACGAGAATTCTGAGGGAGATTACGTTTATCGAGGAATAGCAGGACGTCAATTCCGTCAGACCTTTGCCTTAGCTGATCACGTCAAGGTAAATGGTTCAGAACTCCGTGATGGAATTTTGACAATCGAACTTGAGCGAGACCTTCCAGAAGAGAAAAAGCCTCGAATAATTCAGATTGCTTAATTTCCGCTATTCAGATTGAGAATCACTAGACAGCCCCTCGTCAAAGTACGGGGGGGGCTGTCTTCTTAATCTCCGAGGAATTCACATCTATGGAATCTAAGGAAGTTTGTAGATTCTGTGCTCAGACCTGGATGCAAAGTACTCATTTCTTCCTTAATTTAAGCACTTTCACCCATGGTAAGGAAAAGATCCTCCGAAAGTTATTGTTTTTGCATGGCAACCGAGGTAATTTTCTGTTCATTCAGTGAGTTACGAAACCGACGCAAAGAGGTGGATTAAGTGATTGTTACAGAGATTACCTTCACACCATATACATACGACATGCTTAGAACGATTGGCGATGTCAATCTTCCTGAAGGAGTCAACGGGGGAATGGAACTCGCCGTCTTCGTCCATACTGACGAAGGAGTAACGGGCTGCTCTGTTGGCGCAGACAGTGCTCTGCAGACTCTGCCAATGCTTACGGATCTTGTCGTTGGAACTGATCCTCGCTCTGTGCGTAGTACCTGGAATCTCTTAACATCGCGCGCATTCAAGGCCGGCCTTCATGGACCTATGGCTGCAGGTATATCTGCAATTGATCGTGCTCTTTGGGATGTGCGGGCCAAACTCCACGAAGTTCCGCTTTGGAAAGAGTTAGGCGGAAACGGAAAGCCAGTGCGCGCTTATGCAAGTGGGTTAGATACCCCACTGAGCGATGAAGAGCTCTACACGTTTTACGCAGGACTTGCAGCAAAAGGTGTCACTGCAGGAAAGCTCAAAGTAGGACGTGATGCCGATGAAGATGAGCGACGCCTTCGCGTGATGATTGATGCCCTTAGTTCCAAAGGTGGACGTGCTCAATTGATTATTGATGCTAACGAATTCTGGTCGCCTAAGCAGGCGATCCAACGAGTTGCTCGCCTGGAGAGACACTTTGACTTTCTCTGGGTTGAAGAGCCGGTACCAAGGCGTGATTTTGAAGGACTTCGTCGCGTATCCGAAGGTGTTCGTGCTCCGATTGCAACGGGAGAGAACTTCACCGACCCACAAGAGTTCGTGACCTTATTCCAGCAAGGTGTGGGCGATGTCATTCAAATTGCTTCGCACGTATCAGGCTTTACTGGCGCTTCAATCGTGGCAGATATGGCGACAGCCTTTGATCGACCTGTTGTTACCGGTCCTGATGTCGGACATAGCATCGCTCACCTTTCATCTACATGGAAGCACCATGTGATGATGGAGGTATTTGATATGGGCCGTGAGGCCGCGCTCGTTAATCCAATGGATATCGAAGATGGATGCATCATCCTCAATAAAACTCCAGGTGCTGGAATTGAATTTGATGAGAAGTATCTTGCTAGTCATGGACCAGAAAATCGCCCCGTGAAGAGACTTGGAACTGTCTACGGCCGCGCCGAAGATGCTGGACTTGTTGGTTGATCGACAGTTCTAAGTAAGATCACCACCTAATTGAGGTAATGGAGGAGTGAAAGTGGCTAATTTTCTGACTGAAGCGAGTGCAATTCAAAATGATTTGGCCACAATTCGCCGACAGATTCATCAAGAGCCAGAAATTGGGTTGGACTTGCCTAAGACTCAAGCCAAGGTCGTTGCAGCCCTTGAAGGTTTGGGCCTTGAAGTTTCAACAGGAAAATCACTGAGCTCAGTCACCGCGGTGCTACGCGCCGGCAGTTCTCAGAAGACCGTCTTGCTACGTGCTGATATGGATGCTCTTCCCGTTACAGAGCTAGCTGATCTTCCATACAAGAGCCAGATCGATGGTGCTATGCATGCCTGTGGCCATGACCTTCATGTTGCGATGTTGATTGGTGCAGCTAAGTTGCTGGTTAAAAACAAATCAGAGCTTAATGGCGATGTTGTCTTTATGTTCCAACCAGGTGAAGAAGGCTTCGACGGTGCAGGACATATGATCAAAGAAGGTGTCTTAACTGCAAGTGGTAGAAAAGCCGATACAACCTACGGAATTCACGTGATGTCAGCTGCAGTTCCAACGGGAACATTTACTACCAAGCCTGGCACGATGATGGCCTCTGCAGATGAGATTCATGTAACTGTCGTCGGTATGGGCGGGCACGGCTCACAGCCTCATACAGCTAAAGATCCAATTCCTGTTGCCGCTGAAATGGTGTGCGCGCTGCAGTTGATGATCACTCGCTCATTTGATGCCTTCGATCCAGTTGTAATCACTGTTGGCCAATTCCACGCTGGAACCAAAGCGAACATTATTCCTGACACTGCTGAGTTCCAAGCAACAATTCGAACATTTTCACCTGAGAATAGATCTCGCATCAAGGCAGAGGCAGTGCGCTTATGTGAGTCGATCGCAGAAGGGTACGGCCTCAAGGCCGATGTGAAAGTTGTCGAGCAGTATCCCGTCACGGTAAATAACGATGCTCATGCTCACTTTGTAGGCAAAGTTGCAGCGGAACTCTTTGGTAATGAGGCGTATATGGATATGCCACACCCAATTGCAGGTGCCGAAGATTATTCGCGTGTACTAGAAGCCGTCCCAGGCTCCTACATATTCCTTGGTGCATCTGTTGATAAAGACTTTACGAAGTCAGAGGTAAATCACTCACCTCGTGCGATGTTCGATGATTCAGTTCTCTACCGAGGAGCTGCCCTGCTGAGCGAGTTGGCGGTCCGATCTCTCAAAGAGATGGCGTAAGAATATGGCTGAGAAAAGAGCCTAATTAGCCTTTTCTAGATGTTGCATTAATGCTACATAGCATATATGCTACAGATATGAGCCGTAACCCAGAAGAGCCGGTCTATAACCGCATCGAAGAGGTGCGTCTGGCCTTGGGGCTTTCTCGCCAAGATCTAGCCGACAAGGTAGGTGTTCACTACCAAACCATCGGATACCTCGAGCGCGAGGAGTACAGCCCATCTCTAGTTCTGGCTCTCCGTATTTCCATGGCACTAGATGCAGATCTCTCTGAGCTCTTTTCGCTTACTCCATTTAAGAAAGGTAGATAAATGTCCGAACTATCCATCGTCCTAGTAAGCCTTGTTTCTCTAAGTTTGGCCTATCTGTATATCTATCCGAAATTTGCAGGCAGTGACGTCAAGAAATTAGCTTGGCTAGATTTGGTGGTAGGCGCTTGTGCGTTATTAGTTCTTGCGCCTTTCAACTGGGGATCTCCAAGTGATTACACATTCTTCGCTTTTGATACAACGTGGTGGATTTTCTTTATCCTTACCTACACCTTGATGGAACTACCACTCTTCTACCTCTATGTAAAGGCACGAGGACTAGGTCGGCAGTATCGCGACATGTTCACCTCGGGCGGTGGATTCACAGAGATGGCAAGTGAAAAATCGGTAAGAAAACAACTTTCGGACACTAAATGGGATGGGCTTAGGACGCGAGGTGCGCTCCGCTTCCTAGTTTTTGGAACAAATATCACAGTTGTTATAGGAACAACATTCCTGTTTCTAGTTGGAGATAACGATTGGGCTGCTCTTTTAATCCTTTACATAGTTGCTCTCTTTATTTTCTGGTTCTTACTCCGCATGGCAGTGAGATTGATTCCCGATGCTCCTGATAGCGCACTAGATGAACGGTTGATTCAAGAGAGAAATAGCGTCTATCACAGGGCTTATCAGTACCTCTTTGGAGTGGCAGCCTTCTTGGCCGGAGCGCTTTTCGGATATGCAGTATCTGAGGATTTCCGTAAAGATGGTGATGGTTTCAACTACGCATTGCAATTTACCTGGCCGGAAATTAACGCGATTTTCTGGTTGGTGTTTGGTTATGCCTACATGCTTCCATCGCTGATCATGGCTTGGCGTGAATCAAGACGATTGGATAGAAAGCCTTGAATCTAGAAGATTGGGGCCTGATTGGCGTCTTCATCGCAGGTGCTATTCCTTGGATGGAAGCGATTGCCGTAGTTCCGGCTGGAATTCTCGTGGGTCTCAACCCAGTGGCAACGCTCATTGCAGCGCTAGTTGGCAACACAATCACGATTGTGCTCTTTGCCTACTTCGCCTCAAACATCAGAGAAAGATTAATTCGTCGCAGAGTAAAGCAGGGCAAATCTGCCGAACTGCCAAAGCTTGAAAAGGCTCTGAATGCCTTTGATAAGTATGGTGTTTATGGATTAGCAGCCCTTGGTCCAATTCTCATTGGAACTCAATTTGCGGCGGCAGCTGCAGTGACTGCGGGAGTGAAGCCATTGCGGGCCTCAGTGCTCATCACTGCAAGTTTGACTATCTGGGCGATAGCGATCGCAGTTGCAATGGTCGCTTTTGATATTACGATCTAAAATTGGAGAGGTAGAGATGCAACGAGATATAGCCCCTGATGTTTTGCGAGGATTTGCTCTTCTTGGAATCTTGGTTGTAAATATACAATTCATGGGTCTAAGTAGCTCTGAAGGTGCGCGCGGTGAGTGGACTCAAGGTTTTGCCAATGGCTCTGCGACATTTATTATCGCCTCGATCTTTGCCGGGAAGTTCTATCTGATCTTCTCGTTCCTCTTTGGCTATAGCTCGAATTACATCATTAGGGGAGAGCGTTCTAATAGAGCACGTTGGGCCAAACGCTGTCTTGCCCTCATCGCACTAGGTGCTCTTCACTTCACTTTCCTCTGGCACGGAGACATCCTCTTTTTCTACGGAATCTTCGGTTTGCTGCTTATCCCATTCTTTTTTAGAGCGGATAAGACCATAAAAATTTGGACTCGCGTCATCTTCATTATTTCAACGACGCTGATTGCTCTCGTTGCTGGGCTTGTTTATATAGCCGAGCGTTATTTTCCTGAAGAGGGATTCCAGTCTCCTGGAGAGACTTCTCTTGATCGACAACTTTTGTACGGCACATTTCTAGATGCTGTTCCAGAACGTTTGGAACTGTGGCTCTATGGCATGGCCACAGGGGTATTTCTGCAGGGAGGGCTTGCCTTTGCAGCATTTCTTGTCGGTCTTCGATTGGCACGATCACAATTCTTATCTTCCCCAATTGATCAGGAGAGAAACAGCAAGATGATCAAACGAGGTTTGATCTTTGGAATACCAATCCAGATAGTCGCAGCTGTAGTTCTCCTGCGAAATGAACAGAGTGCAGAGCCATCGGAGGCCATCTATCTTCTTGCTCTCTTCGCCTCATTTGTTGCCGCTCCACTTGCATCAATGTTTTATGTAGGAGTTATTCGTAAGTTAGTTGAAGAGAAACCGCAGCTAGTGGCTTGGATGAAACCTGCTGGGCGAATGTCTTTGACTATATACATCTCACAATCGATCGTAGCCTCTCTAATCTTTGGTCCTTGGGGATTAGGGCTATTTCAAGATCTGCAAACATGGCATGTCCTTCTTCTTGCAGTTGGAATATGGCTACTCCTCACCTATTTCGCAACTGCCTGGCTCAAGCGATTTAATCAAGGACCTTTAGAAAAACTGCTGCATTCACTGACTAGAAAAGATAAGAACACAAGAATTAGTTAGCACAGTTAGCGCGGTTAGTGTCCCTTGCCTGATTTCAGTCGGTCTAACCATTAAAGTAGCTGGAGTAAGATTCTTCGGAGTCTAGTCCGATTAATCGCACCCGAGGGGCCAAAATGAGTTCAGCACCTAAGAACGGTTCACTCGGTGCGCTTACATTAGGCGCACTCGGTGTTGTCTTTGGTGATATTGGCACCAGTCCAATTTATGCGCTCCGTGAATCTCTGAATACAGCAGGGCGTGAGCTCTACGACATCTATGGAGTTGTCTCTCTCATCTTCTGGTCACTGATGTTAGTTGTAACGCTCAAATATCTTGTCTTCGTTCTACGTGCAGATAACAATGGTGAAGGTGGAATTCTCTCCCTCTTCGCGCTGCTGCCTAGCAAGGTGCGTAATGCCACGCGAGGAACCAAATACTTTTTTGTCGTTTTCCTCTTGCTAGGAACAGCACTTCTTGTAGCAGATGGAATGTTGACCCCGGCGATTTCAGTTCTTTCTGCCACCGAAGGACTTAAGACACTGAATCCAGAATTTGCATCGTGGACGGTTCCCTTGACTGTCTTCATCCTCCTTGCACTCTTTGGATTCCAGTACAAGGGAAGTAACGCTCTCGGAAAGATATTTGGACCAGTGATCTTGCTCTGGTTTGCAACTCTTGGTTATCTAGGAATCGTTAAAGTCATCGAGCATCCAGAGGTTATCGAAGCACTGCTTCCCAATTACGCGGTTGACTATGTGCTCCATCATGGATTCCACACTTTCATCATTTTATCTTCAGTGATCCTGGCGGTTACTGGCGCTGAAGCTTTATACGCAGACCTTGGCCACTTTGGAAAGCGACCTATTCGCCTTGGATGGATCTTTATTGTGGCCCCTGCTCTAGTTTTGAATTATTTGGGGCAGGCAGTCATTGCAATCCAAGAGCCGGGAGAAGATAAGAGCCTCTTCTTCGCATTAGCTCCAAATGATGCAACTCGAATTTATCTTGTGGTTCTTGCAACCCTTGCAACGATCATCGCATCACAGGCACTAATTACTGGTGTTGCATCGCTATCACGACAGGCAGTCCGCCTAGGCCTTCTACCTCGTCTCAAGATTGTGCACACCAGCAGCACAGTTATCGGTCAGATTTATGTTCCTGCAGTCAATCTCATCATCGGACTGGGCTCGATCTTCTTGGTCGTTAACTTTAAGACATCGAGTGCTCTGGCAAATGCTTACTCTTTTGCAATTTCTGCAACGATGTTGATGACAACGATCGCCTTTGGGTATGTTGCTGCAGAGAAATTCAAGTGGAGTAAAAAGACTTTATTCTTGATTATCCCAATACTAATTTTGATCGACCTTTCATTCTTCCTAGCAACTGTGACAAAGATCTTCAAAGGTGCATGGGTTCCATTGCTTATTGGTGCCGCCATTGCATATCTCATGTGGGTCTGGCGTAAGGGTCAGGCGGCGCTAGAGGTTGCCTTACAAAAGCAGGAGATGAGCTGGGAAGAGGTCGAAACAGAGATTAAGTCTGGCTCGGTATCGATCATTCCTGACACAGGAATCTATCTCTCGGCCTCTGCAATGAAAGTGCCACAAGCACTCATTGCACAGATTAATAACCTTCACTCTTGTCCTAAGGAGATCCTAATCGTGAGCATCATCCAAGGCGATGTTCCCGTTGTGACAGGTAAGCCAATCCTGAAAGATGTCAACGATCGAGTGAAGCAGCTCTATATCTGGGTTGGCTTCAAGCAGGATGTAAATGTGCAGCAGATGATTATCGATAATGTGATGTCATCTGAAGAAGAGAGAGAATGCACGTACTACCTGGCAGACCGTAAGTTTCTAGAGAGCCCCCAAGGCTCTCTTAAGGGAATGACCGAGAAACTCTTTGGCATTCTGCATAGAAACTCAGCACCAGCCTCGAGTTACTTCGGATTGCCAGAAAATCGTGTCATTACTTTAAGCACGCAGATGGATCTGTAGTTACAGTATTCGGAAGAGAATTAAATTGGCATTTATGAAAGAATCTAGGGATGAAAAGAGTCCTCATCACAGGTGCCAGCGGATATATCGGAAAGCACATCACACTTGCCCTACTTAATCAGGGCTATACCGTCCGCGCATCGGTACGCAATTTGAGTAAATCCAAAGAGGTGCGTAACGCAGTCCTTCCTCATTTACTAGATTCATCTGATCTAGATAGACGCCTTACCTTTGTTGAACTCGATCTCGAAAAAGATTCTGGTTGGGCTGCAGCCCTGGACGGCATTGATGTCCTGATGCATACCGCCTCTCCTTTTCCTCTTGCATCCCCTAAAGATGAGAACGACCTTATTCGCCCTGCAGTAGAAGGAACTCTTCGCGCGCTCAAGGCAGCCCATCACTCAGGCGTGAAACGAGTAATTCTTACTTCATCAATGGCAGCCATTTATGGACGCGAATTGCCGGCCGGTGCAAGTGAATATGACGAAACAATGTGGACAGATGTGACCCATCCCGTTGGACGAGGCGCTTATACAAAGTCAAAGACTCTGGCTGAAAAAGTTGCGTGGGATTATGTAAAGAGCAGTGCTCCAGAAATTGCGCTCACCACAATTAATCCTGTGCTTGTTCTAGGAGCGCCACTTGATAAGAACTTCGGCTCTTCCATTTCGTTGGTTGAAAGAATCCTCAAGGGGAGCGATCCAATGCTTCCTGATCTGAAATTTGCGATCGTGGATGTGCGAGATGTAGCCACGATGCATGTAGATGCGATTAAAAATGATGCTACTAAGGGCGAAAGAATTCTTTCATCCTCTGAAACTAAATCTTTTGTTGAGATTGCTAAGTATCTTAAGTCGGTCTATCCAACGAGTAAAGTCAAAACTGCACAGGCCCCAACAGCCATAATCAAAGCACTCTCTTTTTTTGATGGCGCAATCAAAACGATTCTGCCACTAATTGGTAAACCGATTCTTGTCAGTAATGCCAAGGCTAAGCGCTTGCAAAGAATCAACTTCATTCCTGTAGAAGTTACCCTGAGGGATTCTGCCGATTACTTGATCAAGAACGGCTTTGTGAGAGTGAAATGATTGTCATCAGAGTCACTCTTCACTTCCTGGCAATAGTCCTTGGAGGACTCTTCATAGTTTCTGGCGAAGCCGACGACTCTCCAGGGCTACAAGGTATTGGCTTGATTCTCATTCTTCTGACTCTGGCAAGAATTTTCCGACACCGACTGCGGAGTTATCTGACAAAACTTGCAGATAAAGGTGATGCCCCATAACCTTTGCCTCATTAAGGGGAGTACCTAGATACAGCTACCTCGTCAATACGGCCTAAAAACCCGGGGCGCTGGCCGATCACACCGGTTAGGAAGACCTTGACTGCATTACTTTCCATGTCGAGTCAAGGAGTATTTCTATGGACGTGTCGTTATTAGTCTGGGGTGTAACAGTTGGTGCGATTCTCGCACTGGTCATTGTTGATCTATTTACTGTTAGTGCTCACCCGCACCAAGTTAAATTCAAGGAAGCAACAGCTTGGTCGATCTTCTATATCGGTCTTGCTCTCGCCTTTGGTGCATGGGTCTGGAGCCAATTCGGTTCAACTTATGGAACTCAGTACTTTGGCGCATACCTCGTTGAGAAATCTCTCTCTGTAGATAATCTCTTTATCTTCGTCATCATTCTTGCTCAATTTGCTGTGCCGCCGATCTATCACCAACGCGTACTTCTCTTCGGTGTCATTCTCGCTCTTGTACTTCGTTCGATCTTCATCGCAGTCGGTGCAGCAGCACTTGCCGCCTTTGCCTTCACCTTCGTCATCTTCGGTGCAATCTTGATCTGGACCGGTGTCGGCCTCTTTAGACACTGGGATGAAGATCCAGATCCAAATGACAACGTTCTGATTCGCACAGTCCGCAAAAAGGTTGCAATGGTTGATGAATACCACGGCACCAAAATGTTCATTAAGGTAGATGGCAAGCGTTTTGCTACTCCGATGTTTATGGTGATGGTTGCAATTGCAACAACCGACCTTCTCTTTGCTCTTGATTCAATCCCAGCAACATTTGGAATTACATCTGAGCCATACCTAGTCTTTGCTGCAAATGCCTTTGCACTTCTTGGACTACGTGCCCTCTACTTCCTCATCAAGGGACTTCTCGATCGATTGATCTATCTCTCAATCGGTCTTTCAGTAATCCTCATCTTCATCGGAGGAAAGTTGATTCTGACTTACCTACACGAGCAGTTTGATTCAATTCCTAAGGTTCCAACAAATGTCAGCCTGCTCGTGATCGTCATTATTCTTGCGATCACCACAATCTTGAGCTTGATCAAGAGTTCCAAGAATCCAGATTTGAAGGCTCATGCAGGACGTATGGGCGATCCTCTTCATGATGATAAAGATCCAAAGAAAGTGGCTAAAGAGAAGGAAGAATAGAGCTTAGCTTCTCTCTCAGATCACACTAGTGACCAAGGTATAGAGTGCAACGAGCACAATAACGACCGAGAAAGCTCGTTGCATTGCCTTGGCATTGAGTTTAGCTGCCACGGGAGTTAAGAGCGTTGAGGCGATGATTGCAGATAAAGTGAATATTGCTATCTCTGCAATCGGAATCTCAGGCCAAAACTCATTGCGAAGCAGAAATGCCAACAACGAATTTGCCGTAATCGCAACGAGGGAAGTTCCTGCAGCAACTTTGGCTGGCACTTTAAGGAGCAAGACAAGTGCTGGAACGATAAGGAATCCGCCGCCAACGCCCAAGAGCCCTGTCAATACACCGACTCCAGTCGCAGCGATGATCACCGCACTCCACTTTGGTTTATCTGTATTGGCTTCCCGGGCTTTGTAGCAGCACATTCCATAAGCTGCGCCAAACATAAGCAAGGCGAAGAGAATCAGAACTACATTCTCGGCAATGATGGTGGCAAGAAAAGTTCCAAAGAATGTGCCGACAATTCCTAGTGCGGAAAAAGTTAGCCCCACCTTTACATTGAGCGTTCCTGTACCTCTACGTCGAAGAGCGCCAGCAAGTGCGGCAGAGCCCACAATAATCGTCGAACTAGTTGTTGCTGCTGTTGCAGATAAGCCAAGTACTGCAACTAATCCGGGTACAGCAAGAATTGCTCCACCTGCACCAATTAAACCTAGAACACTGCCAACGATTGCCCCTAATAAGAGACCTAGAACAAGAGTCACTGATTATGAAATCAGTGGAGCGCCATTAACTGCACTCATTGGTAGTCCAGCTTCTTGCCACGCGAGCATTCCGCCATCCATATTCATGACGGAGATTCCTGTTGGCTCTACCGTTGCACATGCCTGAGCAGAGCGCTTTCCTGAACGACAGATGAAGATCACCGGCTTATCTGTCGGCATTGCTTCGGCGCTAAAGGTGCTCAACGGATGAAGAGTGAATTGATCGTAATGTCCGCCATCCCACTCTTCTTGCTCTCTGACATCAATCCCATACGCCTGGCCTGAAATCACCATTGATAGGGCTTCTTGTGGTGTAACGATCTCCATGATCTCTCCTTATGCAGTTGCTTTTACATCAGATGGGGCCTCAGGACCGCGATCAATCCCGCCAGAGACGAGAGTGAGATCTGCAACACTGAGCGCTTTCTCGTATGGTTCATTGATCAAGACCACCATGCGGCCTGCATTCTGCATAATACTCGCAGCAATTGAAGCTCGGTAAGCACCAGCACAATGGACCCAGATGGTCTTATCGGTTGGCACCTCTGCCATTCGCAGGCTCAGTTCGTGAAGTGGAATGTGCGCACTTCCTTGAATGTGTGAAGCCTCTCGCTCACTATTTCTGCGAACATCGAGCACAACGATCTCAGAATCTTTCAGCGCCGCAGGTACATCGCTAAATGTGACAAGGGGGGTATCGATGTTTTTATCAACAGATGAGATCTCACCGACAAAGCTCGCTGATGGGCGGTCAATGCCGATGCGAACTAATTCGCGCTGGGCATCTGCAATATCTGCAGCCTTATCTGAGATCAATACGAGTTCGTTCTCGTAAGGAAAGAGCCATCCGAGGTATGTTGCAAATGAACCTGAAACTCCAATGCTTAACGTGCCGGGTAGGTGTCCCTTAGCCCACGTCTCTTTATCGCGAAGGTCTACCACCCAAGAGTCTCCAGCAATTACCTTAAGGAGTTCTTGGCTACTTAGTCGTGGAAGTTCACTCAGATCAATTGGACCAGGACCTGCATGGTTGGCAGGGCCCATATGTTTGTAATAAGCAGGAAAGACATCTAGCCCGGCAAGAGTCTCAGAGATGAAGCGTTCCACCGACAGCAAGAGCGCTGGGTTAATCTGTTTTTCATCTTGGATTGTTGATGAATCGCCAGATGTTGATGTTGCCGCGCAGAACGACCCAAAACCATGTGTTGGAAAAATCGGAGTCTTGTTTTCAAGCATCTCAGCCATGCGGTGAGCAGATCTATGTTGAAGTCCTGCAAGGGTAGGTACGTGCTCTTGACCAAGAAGATCTGGACGCCCTGTAGATCCATGGAGAAGAGATCCACCGGTGAAGATTCCTTGGGCACTGCCAGTTGGGTCAAGCAAGATATATGAAAGGTGAGTAAAGGTATGCCCAGGTGTGTGGAGGGCCTTGATCGCAAAACTACCAACATTGAACTCATCTAAATCTTTGGCTGCGGTACGCTCGAAAGAGACTGGATCTTCTGCGCTAGTGATGTAATCAGCCTGATACTTGCGAGCAAGAACTAGGCCACCGCTGACGTAGTCATTATGCATATGAGTCTCAACAACGGTACCCAGTGACAAGTTGTTATCGGTGAGGATCTTTTCAACGCGATCAATATCTCGTTGCGGATCTACGACCAATGCGGTCTTGCCATCATGGGCAATGTAACCGCGGTCACCAAGAGTGGGTGTATCAATATTGATAATCTGAATCGACATTTTCTCTCCCTTTCGATGGAGAGAGTAGCATACCCCTGGGGGTATAGGCCAAAGAGGCGAAAAAAGGGCTAGAGCTCCTTGAGTCGAGCGGCGACCATGGCCAATACAAGCTTTGTATCAACCTCCCAATCATTGGGAAGTGCCACGGTTTTCTTGGTCACGCGCACGCCCTCATGCTTTTCGAATTTGGCTGCGAAATCCTTGAGGACATCGCCCCAGGGTGCGATAGAGATGTGGTTCTTTGATACAGATGCCCCAAAGACGTAATCGCTACCCCTCTTGAGCATCGGTTGATTCCAGGCAACAACGAGTTCGAGGTCAGGATATTTGGTGGTGATGGCCTTGATGATCTCCTTCACCTTTTTGGCTTGCTTTGGATCAATGCTCTTGAAGTATGCAGCAGGAGATTCGTGGCGCTTGGCAGATGTTGAACCTCGCGAATACATCACGAGGGCATTTGCATGAGCCTGGCTAAAGCCATAATTCTCACGAAGATATGAGATCTGCTCTGGGTATTTCTTGCCTTCAAGTTTTGCCATGATGGCAAACCAATACGCCATCTTTTCACCATATTTCTTCTCAATCAGCGGGAAGAATTTTTCGCGATCACCATCTGAGACAGCCATAGAGTGATATTACAAGATTGAGTCGGGGCGACCATCCCCGAATAGCGGATCCACGCGGGGCTCGTTAGACTAAAAAGATATACAGGCCGCTCAATCTGGAGGAAATCGCATGCAAGATTCAGGTAAATGTCCAGTCGCCCATGGCGCAATGACAACAGTTGCACAGAGCAATACTCACTTCTGGCCAAATGCCCTCAACCTCGACATCTTGCATCAACACGATACAAAGACAAATCCACTCGGTTCAGATTTTGATTATGCACAAGAGTTAAAGAAACTTGATATCCCAGCTCTTAAGAAAGATCTGCATGATCTGATGACCGATAGCCAGTCATGGTGGCCGGCCGACTGGGGACATTACGGCGGATTGATGATTCGTATGGCTTGGCACTCAGCAGGGTCTTATCGCACAGCAGATGGACGCGGCGGTGCAGGAACTGGTAACCAACGTTTTGCACCTCTTAACTCATGGCCAGATAACGTCAACCTCGATAAGGCGCGCAGACTCTTGTGGCCAATCAAGAAGAAGTACGGAAATAAAATTAGCTGGGCAGATCTCATGATCTTGGCCGGAACAATTGCATACGAGTCAATGGGTCTTAAGACATACGGTTTTGCCTTTGGCCGTCCAGATATCTGGCATCCAGAGATCGATATCTACTGGGGATCTGAAAATGAATTCCTTGCACCAAGTGAGAACCGTTACTCAGATCTCAACGATGCAACAACGCTAGAAAATCCATTGGCTGCCGTACACATGGGCTTGATCTATGTAAACCCAGAAGGCGTTAACGGAAATCCAGATCCACTGCGCACGGCACAACACATTCGCGAAACCTTTGCACGCATGGCGATGAATGATGAAGAAACTGTCGCTCTCACTGCTGGTGGACACACGGTAGGTAAGGCACATGGAAATGGAAAGGCATCAAACCTTGGTCCTGCTCCAGAAGGTGCCGATATTGTCGAAGGTGGTCTCGGATGGATGAATCACACCACCCGTGCGATCGGTCGCGATACCGTTTCAAGCGGTATCGAAGGAGCATGGACAACTAATCCAACCAAGTGGGATAACGGCTACTTTGAACTTCTCTTTAAGTATGACTGGGAGCTTAAGAAGTCTCCGGCTGGTGCTCATCAGTGGGAGCCAATCAATATCGCCGAAGAGGATAAGCCTGTCGATGTAGAAGATCCATCAATCCGCTACAACCCGATGATGACAGATGCCGATATGGCGATGAAGATGGATCCGATCTACCGCGAAATTTCAGAGAAGTTCTACGCCAACCCTGCGTACTTCGATGAAGTCTTTGCTCGCGCTTGGTTTAAGTTAACTCACCGCGACATGGGACCAAAGGTTCGATACATCGGACCAGATGTTCCAGCAGAAGATCTCATCTGGCAGGATCCAATCCCTGCAGGAAATAAGAGCTACAACGTTGCAGATGTGAAGGCAAAGATTGAGGCTCTCGATATTCCTGTTGCAGATCTCGTTGCAACTGCATGGGATAGCGCTCGCACCTATCGCGGATCAGATATGCGCGGTGGTGCAAATGGTGCACGTATTCGCCTTGCACCACAGAAGGATTGGGAAGGTAACGAGCCAGCGCGCCTTCAACGCGTACTCGCAGCCCTTGAACCAATTGCGACTGCAACGGGTGCAAGCCTTGCAGATGTGATTGTCTTGGCAGGAAATATTGGCGTAGAGCGTGCAGCAAAGGCGGCTGGCATAAACGCAAGCGTTCCATTTGCTCCAGGTCGCGGCGATGCCACACAAGAGCAGACCGATGTCGAATCATTTGCAGTTCTTGAGCCAACACACGATGCATTCCGCAACTGGCTCAAGAAAGATTATGCAGTCACCGCAGAAGAGCTCATGCTCGATCGCGCGCAATTGATGGGCCTTACAGCACATGAAATGACTGCTCTCGTTGGCGGCCTTCGTGTCATTGGTGCAAACCATGGTGGATCAAAGAATGGCGTCTTCACCGACAAGGTAGGCGCACTTTCAAATGACTTCTTCGTCAATCTCACAGATATGAAATATGTCTGGGAGCCAGCTGGTGAAAATCTTTACAGCCTTCGCAATCGCACCACAGGACAGGTTGCATTTACTGCAACTCGTGTAGATCTTGTCTTTGGGTCGAACTCAATCTTGCGCTCATACGCGGAGGTTTATGCACAAGATGATTCACACGAAAAGTTTGTTGCAGACTTTATCGCTGCATGGACAAAGGTTATGAACGCCGATCGCTTCGATCTATCGGCCTAATAGCTAGCCATCTCTTTCGTTCGCTCTCGGGCAGTCTTTCGATTGAATATCGAAGGGCTGTCCGAGGCATATACGGAGCATTTTCTTTCAAGAATGATCTAAGTAAGTACGGATCGCGCTTACCCATCTCTCGCAACATCCAACCCACAGCCTTATGAATCAAATCATGAGAATCCTCAAGTAAGTTCTCGGCGATCACAACAGTCGGCCCTGTGATGCCTTTGCGCAAAAATGCAAAGGTGAAGACCATCGCCGTGCGGCGCTGCCAGAGATTTTTGCTTCTAGATAATTTCGCAAGAAGTTCTATGTGGCCTGGATCAGAGATCAAGTAGTCACCAATAATCGGAGCGCTTACATCAACAAGATCCCAGTTATTGACGTGTCCAGCACGGAGTATCTTCATGTAGAAGGTGAAGATCTTCTTCCGTGATTGCTCATCTTTATCTCGCTTGTATCTCAAAGTGAGGATGATCAGACCACAGAGTCGCTCTTCATGAATAGGAGAGGCAATAATCTTTTCCAGCTCGGTAAATGGCAGGTCTATATATTTTTTAGCCACAAGGCGAGTATCAGGAACTACCACGCCGATAAAGAGATCACCTTCACCGTATTCACCAGGACCTGTCTTATAGAAACGTGCAAGATCTGATGCTCGCCCCTTACGTGCAAGAGCATGAAGATCTTTGACTAAGCTCAAATCGAGACTACCCAGCGTTTAAATTCACCCGCTTGAAATTCATAGATACGAACAGGTCCACGCTTGTATATTGCGGTGAAATCTTTACCACCTTTAAATCGCATTGTTCCAAGGAGAACAACGTATGGAATTGCTGTTCCAGGAGAACGCATTCCGCGAAGGACCTCTTTGCGCCAAGGATTTTCCATCTCAGTTGTCGAAATCAGATCTGAAACTTTGGCGCAAGGGTTGCCGTGAAAAGCAAAAATCTTTTCACGCAGAGAAAGCTGAAGAATCAACTCACCACTTACTTCAATTACCTTGGCCACGACGTGCCTTTCTATTCGACCACACACGCGATGCTATTCCCAAGAGAAGTATGAGGCCGATCAATAGATACGTTAGCGCTCCTGCTGGTTCGGGTTCGGTGGTGATCGATGTAGTTACGGGTTCTTCTATTGGGGAATCAATAGTTGTCGAGGATTGAACAGTGAAGGCAATCTCTCCAGTAATGGGATGGCCATCTGCCGATACCGCTCGATATGTCAGTAGATATTCTCCGGCCGGATATTGGCCAGAGGTCGCAGAGGCTGAAAGAACCTCACCCACAATTTTGGGTTCAGATAGAGAGTAATTCACACCGCTAGCATCGGAAAGCGAGAGTTTATTAACGCTCTGGCCTTCGATCGAGATTAGCTCCTCATTAAAGGTCAACGCGAAATCTGTGGGGATCATGTCAACTACCGAACCCTGCGCAGGATTGGAGGAGATCAAGGAAGAGTGAGCAAAGGCAGATGTAGATGCGAAGGCAGATGCAGCGCTGAGAAAAAGCACCGTCGAAAGTTGAAGAATTCTGCGCATAATCAAGCCTTCCCAAGAGTGAGTTTAGCCTGAACTTCCTGGCCGACTTCCAAGTTTTCTCCGAAGCGTACGACGTTCTTGATCGGCAGCAGATAGAGCCCATCTTTGGGTATCAACGAGGTTGTAAATTCAGTGTCACCGATTACTCCGGTGACCGGAATTACTCCCCAGCCATAAGTTAACTGCGAAGCACGCTCTTTTATCTTTGCACTTTGCGCCGAAGGAATCTCGATGAAATAAAAAGGTGATGGCCCGCGCCATTCAAAGATTGCTCCACTGAAAATAAACTCTGACATCTTCTTAAGCTACTGGTCTCTTGATTCTGTGCGACCAGATTCCAAGGGCGATCACGGGCAGGGAGGCGAAGTAACAGAGCCATCCGTAATTCAAGAAGCCGATGATTACACCTGCCAGTGCACCACCGGCAGCACCCATGAGATTCATGATGAGATCACTAGTTCCTTGAGATGACGGGCGCATGTCATCATCGACAGATTCAGAGAGAAGTGTCGATCCAGCAATGAGAGTGAATGACCACCCCAGACCCAAGAAGAAGAGTCCGATACCTAGTTGAATTGCGTTATCTGCAGCAGCAGTTCCTGATACAACAGTTGAAACCAGAAGCAGAATTACTCCGAGCTGGATCACTCGGATTGCACCGAGCTTATCGGTAAGAGATCCAACAACAGGAGAGAAGGCGTACATACCAAGCACGTGGATGCTGATGACTAATCCAATAATTTGCAGAGTGACATCAACGTGTCTCATATGTACTGGCGTCATCACCATGACCGCCACCATTACAAGGTGGCCAATTGCAATCGATGAAATGGCAAAGAGAGCACTTGGGTGACTTTTTATATGTGCAAAGGTTTCCTTAAATGACTTCTTGATAACAGTGCCCGCTGCGTGTGCTTCTTTATGCGCGGTCAGATAAGGATCTGGGCGAAGAAAGAGGAAGATAACGATGACTGCAAGGCCTAGCGTTACAGCGCTGACAATGTATGGACCAACTAGAGGTGGCAAGCCAAAGTTCTCTGCGATTCTCCCTGAAGGCTCCATCAAGTTAGGTCCAGTGACCGCACCGATTGTTGATCCCCAGACAACGAGTGAAAGTTGATTTGCTCGCTTATCAGGTCCTGCTAAATCAATGGCTGCAAAGCGAGCTTGATAACCAGAAGCCGATGCCGCACCAACGAGGAAAGAACCGAGCAGCATGAAATAGATGTTTTCGGTTGAACCACCGAAGATTGCAAAGAAAGATCCGATGAGTCCTGTAATCAATCCGGTAGAGAGTGCAAGCCTGCGACCACCAAGATTTGTTAGACGTGCAAGGGGGAGTGCCATCGCAGCTGCGCCAAGTACAGAGAATGTTTGTGCCAGTCCAGCAAGAGTCTCTGAATCTGTAATCGAAGCAACGAGTAATGAACCTGCTGCCACTGTGCCGGCTACGCCAACTCCGTTAAGAACCTGAGTTGTGATCAGAGTCTTTACTACTCGGGATTGGTGGCGATCGAGTTGCTCAGGGCCTTGGGTCACATCGTCCAGTCTAAGGCGAAGATGAGCTTTAAACACACGAACTTGCGCACCTAACTTGCGATACGAAATCGATCTGGTATATTTTCGGTATACCCCTAGGGGTATCATTAACATTGGGAGATGAGCGCTAAAGGCGCAGAATGAGAGAGAAGACGATGTGTTCACGCGTTACATGTGATCGTTGCAAAAAGGCTACTTGGTCTGGCTGTGGCCAGCATATTGATGAAGCCTTAGCTGGCGTTGCCGAGCAAGACCGTTGCACCTGCTAACGAGATCGGAGAGACAACCATGCCTACAAAGAAGAATTCTCACGTTCTTGAAGATCAGGAACAGTTAGAGGCAATCATCAAGCGAATGAAGCGTGCCCAAGGTCAAGTCGCGGCAGTCGTTCGCATGCTCGAAGAGGGTCGCAATTGTGAGGAAGTAGTGCATCAGATGGCTGCAGTCGGTAAAGCTGTAAATACAGCTGCCTTCACCTTGATTTCAGCGAGTTTAAAAGAGTGCCTCATCGAAGATGGTCGCAATCAGGCCGAGACAACCGAAAAATTACAGAAGCTCTTCTTGAGCCTGGCATAAGGAGAATTATGAAAAAGCTCATCGCAGCGTTATTTGTTTCATCACTATTTCTGAGCGGATGCTCAACTGGATCATCTAGCGCGTCGGTAACGAACCTCGGTGCAACAGAATTTCTCACCGAAGCGCAGGCTCAAGGTGCCGTTCTCATCGATGTACGCACACCAGGGGAGTTCAGCGAAGGACACATAGTTGATGCCCTCAATATCGATGTTCAATCAGGTTCTTTTGAGAGCGAGATTGCAGCGTTAGACAAAAACACAACCTATGCACTCTATTGCCGCAGCGGAAATCGCTCAGGTGTTGCTGCCGACATCATGGCAAAGGCTGGATTTACGAATATTCTCAACGCAAAAGTTGGATTTGTAGATCTCGTCAATGCCGGCGCAAACCCTGCATAAAAACGAAATTGCTGTACAAATCAGTAAAAATATTAAGAAGATTTAGGAAACGAGGAGAGAAGATGTGCAGTAGAACTACATGCCGCAAGTGCAATAAGCCAACCTGGTCAGGATGTGGAAACCACGTCGAGATCGCACTTAAGGGTGTGGCTAAGAAGGATCGTTGCCAAGGACATGCAAATGATCCAAAAGAGCCTGGTTTCCTTAGCCGCATCTTTGGTGGGAAGAAGTAACAATGGCAACAATTGATGTAAAGAGTGAAGAATTCGCTGGAGTAATTGAAAAAGGTGGAATCGTACTTGTTGATTTCTGGGCCGCCTGGTGTGGCCCTTGTCGTTCATTTGCACCGATTTTTGATGCAGCCTCTGAAAAGTATCCAGAGATGACCTTTGCAAAGGTTGATACCGATGCCGAGCAGGAAATTTCAGCGGCCGCTGGTATTTCATCTATTCCAACCTTGATGATATTTCGCGATGGAATCTTGCTCTTTAGCCAACCTGGGGCTCTGCCTGGTCCGGCCCTTGATGACCTTATCTCGCAGGTGAGCGCTCTCGATATGGATCAGGTCAGAAAAGAGATCGCAGAGTAAAGTTCTGCCATGACGACTGCACAGGGCACTAGCGCACTTCTCGTAATTGATGTTCAGAATGGCGTTGTTATGAACGCTTGGCAGAAAGAGCCAATCGTTGCGCGTATTAACTCTGCTATCGATTCTGCTCGTAGCGCGGGCTTGCCTGTTATCTGGGTGCAACATTCAGAGGAAGAAATGCCGATCGGATCTGACTTTTGGCAGATCATCCCTGAGCTAGTTCCACAAGGTAATGACGTGCGTATCGATAAGATCCATGGAAGTTCCTTTCAAGAAACTAACTTGGCGGAAGTTTTGAGTGGTTACGGCACGAAGCATCTCTACGTCACAGGCGCGCAGTCAGAAAATTGCGTTAATGCCACGTCTGTCGATGCCCTTGAGCGTGGCTTTGAAGTCACTTTGATCTCTGATGCTCACACAACCGATGAAGCAAGCGTTGTGGGGGATATAAACCAGAAGTTTGCTGACTTCGAAGCTGGCGGTAAGGCTGTTGTCGTGAAGACTCTCGCCGAGACATTGCCTCTTTCATAAAGTAGAGTCGAAGGTATGCAGATCACAATTGATAAGAAGACCGGCACCCTCCTGGGTGTAGTTGCCGCCCTAATCCTTGCAATCGTTTTCTTACTAGCCGGCAACTCAAGTACGCCGATGGATCATTCAAACCACGGTTCTGCAATGAGCAGTGATGAAACGATGTTTGCTCAGATGATGATTCCTCATCACGAACAAGCTGTAACGATGTCTGAGCTTGCACTCACAAACTCAACAAACCCAGAAGTGCTTGCTCTAGCGACAGCAATCCGTGACGCACAAGGACCTGAAATCAAAGAGATGAAGGGTTGGCTCGATGGCAAGAGTGAGATGGATATGCACTCGCACAACATGGAGATGGGTGGAATGCTCACTGAAGCAGAGCTTAAGGAATTGGCTTCGCTGAAGGGCGCAGCCTTTGATCAGATGTTCCTTACAGCTATGATCGCCCACCATGAAGGTGCACTCGATATGGCTTCGATGATCAAGGACTCTTCAAAGCTAGAGGTCAAGCAGCTCTACGAAAATATTGTTACAAGTCAGAGCGCAGAGATCGAGGCGATGAAAGCGTTGTTGAAGTAGGTATCGGTTGAGCTCTAAGGCAATTACGGCGCGACTCAAAAGTTTTCCTCCTGATCAATCGAAGGTATTGCTCAAGGTTCGTGATGAAATTTCAACCTTACTCCCGGGTGCTACCGAGGTGATCAAGTACGGAATTCCTACATGGACTATTGAAGGAATCGGGGTCATTGGTATCGATGGCTTTAAAAACCATAACAGTATCTTTCCTTATGGCGGAAACCTTGGCTCAGAGCTTAAAGCGGCGTTGGCTAGATTCGAGACGACAAAGGGCTCAATCCATTTTGATGTTGAGAAAGAGTTTCCAAAAGCTCTTCTGCGTAAGATAATTGCAAAGAAGATCGAAATTATTAATGACTCTTTCCCAAACTCGAACGGTAAAGTGCTTGAGTTCTATGGAAATGGATTTCTCAAGGCACGCGGATCCACGAAAGCCGGCGAACTCCACGGTTACTGGGAGTGGTTTAGAAAAGATGGCACGATTATGCGCTCTGGAAATTTCAAGAGCGGTCAGAATGTGGGTGAATGGATTACCTACGATTCCAGTGGCAAGGTCTATAAAGTCACTCAGAAATAGCCTCGTTCGCCAGATCGCTCATTCTCTATTAAGATAAGGCTCAAGTTATCGGGGTCGGTGTAATTCCGAACCGGCGGTTAAAGTCCGCGACCCGTTGGCAGCCAGCTAACGGTGGACTCAGTGTAATTCTGAGACCGACGGTTAAAGTCCGGATGAGAGATAACTTATGAGCGGTCGTTCTGCCTTGCCATTTGTGGTGTTGGTACGCACGTCTGCTACCTGTTGCATACCCCGATGACTTGCTACATCAAGAGTCGATACGGGAAGGCAGGCAGATGCACACTACGCAGCTAATGCAGCGCGCCTTAACCCTGTCGGAAAAGGGATATGGGCTTACCTATCCAAACCCAATCGTCGGTGCTGTGATTACAAATTCTCAAGGCGAAGTTATCGGCGAGGGTTTTCATCAGCGCTTCACCTCTGTCGATCACGCCGAGGTAGTTGCTATAAAGAACAGTACGCAGACTCTTAAGGGCAGCACCATCTATGTAACCCTCGAACCGTGTAACCACGTAGGCACAACGCCTGCCTGCACTTCAGCGATTATTGAATCTGAATGTTCTCGTGTTGTTATCGCAATGGAAGATCCACATGCAATCGCAAGTGGCGGAATTCAGACTCTACGAGAAGCAGGTATTGATGTAGAAGTTGGTCTTCTTGCACCTGAGGTTCGATTCTCTAATCGCAGCTGGCTCCATAAAATCAACACTGGTCGTCCGCGAATGATCTGGAAGCTTGCGATTTCACACGATAACAAGATCGCCCTTGGGAACGGCTCTCCACGATGGATCTCATCGGCAGAATCACGTGCAGATGTTCAGGTTCTTCGCTCGCAATCAGATGCAATTGTCATTGGGACGGGTACGGCACTTGCTGACAATCC
>JACCDW010420451.1_pt1 | contig 23955 bp, 24 predicted proteins | sample 7449781 | NCBI WGS metagenome assembly JACCDW01 (sample SAMN15323449, study PRJNA562643) | freshwater metagenome | isolation source: river surface water | place: USA:Blue River Watershed | collected 2017-08-18
AGGAAGTGGTCAGACTGCATACAAAACATATACATACACAGGTACTAAAAATGCGAGTGTAAATATCTCATCAGGAGACGGACAGTACATTACTGTTAACTGTTCACCCGTAAATGTTGGAGGGACTTCAAGCTGGAATAACAACAATGGATCATTAAGTGCTTCATGTTACGGAACACCATCACAAGCTAATATGTATGATTCAGTCACATGGTTTGCAAATGTAACTGGAGGTAATGGATACTATACATACACATGGAATGGAACTGACGGTTTGTATGGCTCAGGGCAGAACATCAGTAAGGTGTATTCAAGTGTTGGATATAAGACTGCAAGTGTTACTGTTACATCAAACGGTCAAACTGTAACAAACAGTTGTTCGATAAATATTGGTTCAACATATTCATATACAAACCCAACATACTATCCACCATACCCACAATCAACACTTGTTCAGACGCCAGTGACTACATATTCATCATACGGTAATTCAAACCCTGTATCTGGTGTATTCCTAAGTCAACTTCCAGCAACAGGAATTAACTTTAGTCTTAAGATGATACTCTTTACTCTAGGAATATCTCTCTGGAGTTTGTTTGCCGCATATCTCTTTGTTCAGAAGAAGAACAGAAAAGTAGCGACTGCTGGATTAAACCAAGCAGAAAGAATTGAAGCTTTCAAAAAAGCAAATCAATTAAAGAAAATAGGTAAGTAGAAATAACAAAACACCCCGAAAGGGGTATTTTGTTATCGGTGGTTGCGTATAGTATGATGAACGCATGATAAATCTACTTCATTTTATACACGTATATGGACAAGCTGGGATGTTCCTCATTGTCTTCCTTGAATCAAGTTTTGTGTTTCCACTTCCAGGAGACAGTCTTTTGTTCACGGCAGGTATTTTTGCCACAAAAGGCATTTTGCATATTTGGACGATTATTCCGCTTTTCTTTTTTGCTACCCTTTTAGGGTCTCTACTTGGATATGAAATTGGGGAGAGAATTTTGTATTTAAATAGATTTAAATTATTTAGAAAACTTGTAAGTGAGAATCACTTACAACAGGTTCATGATTTCTTTCAAAAATATGGAAAAGTATCACTTCTTTTTGCTCGTTTTGTTCCAATTGTACGAACCTTTGCACCGATCGGGGCTGGTATTGGAAAGATGAAGTATGCAGACTTCATCAAGTTTAATATTATTGGTGCTTTCATTTGGTCTACATCTGTAACCTTAATCGGATATTTTCTCGGAAAGACGTTCCCTGGAATTCAACACTACCTTTCTGTCGTTGTGCTTCTGGTAGTTATCATTTCAGTATTTCCAGCAATTCTTCATTTCATTAGAAAAAGAAAGTAGTATGAGGAAAAACTCTGCTTGTATACAATTGGAAAAACAGATTAACGAATATCTTAAGGGAAAGAGAAAGTCTTTTGATGTTAAAAAACTTGGAATAGATATTGACCAGTTACAAGGAACTGAGTTTCAAAAAAATGTGTGGAGAGAGCTCTTGCAAATTCCATACGGAAAAACAGTTACGTATGAGGAGGTGGCTCATATGCTTGGGAAGCCAAAGGCGGTTAGGGCAGTGGCATCTGCTATTGCTTCAAATCCAATACACATCATCATTCCTTGTCATAGGGTGGTTCCAAAAGGAAGCAGAGGCATAGGGAACTATGCTGGAGGAGTTGAAGTTAAAAAGATGCTTTTAGATATTGAAAGTAAGGTGATATAATATCAGCATATGAAAAAATACATTGCAGAATTTTTTGGAACTTTCGTTTTAACAATCACAGTTATCGGTTCATTAGCAGTAGCTGATAGTCAAATTCCAACAGCACTTCTTGCAGGAGGTGTACTTGGACTATTCGTATATTCAATCGGAAAGATAAGTGGAACACATATCAACCCTGCTGTTACTTTAGGTCTGTGGTCAATTAAGAAAATTAAGAATCAAGATGTCTTCTTCTATATCCTCGCTCAATTTGCAGGAGCGGCGCTTGCTGTGATCTTAGCTAGGTATCTAGAGCTTTTTGTAGGAATTGACGGAGGATATTCACTTCAAGCATTCATTGCCGAAATACTTGGAACACTTGTGTTTACATTCGGAATTGCATCAGCAGTGTTTGCAAAAGAGACTGATTCAGATTCAAACTTCGCTCCATTTGTTGTTGGAGGTTCACTCACAATTGGTGCATCTATTGCTGCCTTCTTAGGGTCAAACGGAGTACTAAACCCAGCTGTAGCTTTTGGTATTAATTCTTTTGGTATTGCATATATTGCAGGTCCAATCATCGGAGCTGTACTTGGTATGTGGTTGTATAAAGCAATCACATTGAATAGATAATATGAAGTCTCTCATTGTTACTGCTCATCCAAGTTCACATGGGTTTACGCACTGCATTGCCTCTGCGTACAAAAAGGGTAGAGAATCAAAAGGTCACACTGTTGAAATTCTTGATTTGTACAAGACAGATTTACAGCAAGGTTTTTTAACTTTTGAAAACATTCGAGAAGATTCAATGAAGTCTGATCCAGTTAGAGATGCAATGCAGGCAAAGATTAAGGAAGCTGATGACATTGTGATCATTCATCCTCTATGGTGGCTCGGAGCTCCTGCTATTTTAAAGAACTATATTGATGTTAACTTTGCAGCACATTTTGCATTTAAGTATGTAAATGGAAGACCTGTAGGCCTTCTTCCTGGAAAGACAGCACATGTGTTCATAACCTGCGACGGATCAAAGTGGATATACAGAATTCTTGCTATGCCTTTTAAGACAATTTGGAAATATGGAATCCTTGGTCTATGTGGTCTTAAGGTTAAGACTTTCTCATTGTTTGACAAGAAGATGCTCCGGACTGATGCAGAGAAAACAGCATATCTTTTGAAGGTTGAGAATATTGCGAAGAAAGTATAGTTACGATTATGAAAACAATTCTAACAGATGAACAGAAGGAAAAGTTAAAGGAAGTTAATCCCGAGCTGTACCGTGTTGCTGTTGAAAAAGGAACCGAGGCTCCGTTTACAGGAACGCTGCTTCATGTAACGAGTAAGAGTGACTTTACGTGTGCTATATGTGGTCAGGTCTTGTTTAAAAATGATGCGAAGTTTGATTCAGGAACTGGGTGGCCAAGTTTTGATCAGGCAATTCCTGGAAGCGTAGAAGAGATATCTGATGAATCACATGGAATGATTCGAACAGAGGTTGTATGTTCTTCATGTAAATCACATCTCGGGCATGTGTTTGAAGACGGTCCAACAAATACAGGAAAACGATATTGTATGAATTCTGTGTGTTTGGATATACATGATGATCTTGAAAAGAAATAAACAGGGGAGTTGTTTTTAAAAAATACAATCATGTTACAATATAGAAGTTAACATAACTAAAATATATACATGAGAACTCTCGGAACCTTTTTATTTGCAGTCGGTATACTTTCATTAATGGACAATTTGGGGTGGTTTAATGATATTGCTTGGGATATTGTGTGGCCAATTGTATTTATAGTAGTAGGAATCTGGTTTGTACTAAGAAGTGGAAAGACATGTACATGTAGTTCTTTGTGTAAGATAAGTGGTATGTGTCACGGTAAATGTGCTCCATGTCACGGCGAAGAATCTGTTAAAGCACATGAGTCAAAGAAGTAATCCACATTTGTATAAAACAAAAGCACTCATTCTGGGTGTTTTTGTTTTGCTGTGTCTTTTGCTTGTTACTGTACTTGAACAACAGGCAAAGGTTGTGAGTACTCCAATTCAAAAACCACCTGAAGCTAAGATGGAAGAATCCATCTCTCCATACAGTCGGTCATTTTTTTCTTCAACATCAAGTAAAAGTTATGTGAATATACATAATACATTTTATAATCTCTTCCTTGCACGTTCACCTGAGGAGAGAGCCAGAGGGTTGTCAGGCAGAGACGGTCTCAAGGAAGATGAGGGAATGTTCTTTGTTTTTCCTAAAGAGGGTAGACATGGTTTTTGGATGAAGGATATGTCATTTCCAATAGATGTTCTTTGGCTTAACAAAGAAGGTAAGGTTATACATATAGTTGAAAATATGAAACCGAATTCATATCCTAAAACATACTACCCAGACATACCTGCGTCATTTGCTGTCGAGCTTCCAGCTAATTCCGTTTCAAAAACAAAAGTAAAAGTAGGAGACATCATAGGCGGAGATGTGTTTGGGTATGAGGGGAGATAGGAAATCTAATTAACTAGATGGCTCTCATCCGCTGAACCTTTTTTGTGTATGAATTTAAATTCATAATGAGGATTAGATATGATTGCAAGAGCAAGTGATGTAGAGAGAATGCATACATTTCTGAATATAATATTGATTGAGTGAAAATCAAATATAAATATTCCAAGCATAAGTCCTGAAGCTAGAATACTTGGTATGAATACTTTGTATCCAGACAGGAGCCAAAGACCGATAATAAGTTCAGCTCCACCCCAAGTGATGAGTAGGATGTCATCAGCTACTAATGCTCTCATGAATGAAGGGAAGTATGAGAGCCAAGGAGTTGGATTAATGAATGCTGCTATTGACGCATATAGGAATGTGAAGGCTACTCCAAAACGAAGTAAAAACCATACAATTGGGGTGATAATATTCTGTGGATTTGGTATCATGTCTGTATAATTAGCTTTTATACTGAAATATTAACATGAGATATATCTTTGAGCATTTTAAAAATACGGCATACAGTTTTATTATATGTATAGCTGTATGGGCTTTTCTTTTTGCTCCGATTGGTACTTTTGCAGATGATGAACCTCAGTTACCTGTCCTTACATCTTTTACTTCTGACCCATCTTCAGGGACTTACGGCGTTGGTTCAGAAATCTATATTTATGCTAACTTTAATCAGGAAATAAATTCATCCTCTGTTATGTCTATTACCTTGAATGATCAGATAACATTAGAATTAAGTGCTTTAAACTTAGATGGATGTCTCGTTTCAACTTTCCAATTGTGTGGAAAGTATACGGTATCAAGTGGTGTTTCTTTTTCAGATTTAGAAGTGACAAGTATTTCTAATGTTAATGTTACTGATCTTAATTCAAACAACATAACATACTATCCAATACCTACAGGTCAGAATTTGAGTGATAACTCAGATATTTTAATAGATGGAACACCTCCTTCGATAATTAGTTCTGTTTTTAATAACTCAACCATTACTCTTACATATGATGAAAATTTTGATACAGGTTCTATTCCAGATGTAAGTGATTTTATAGTTACTGTTAATGGTTCAACTGTCGCTGTGTCGTCTATTGATTCGATTGTTGGAAGTGTGATTACTTTAACTCTAGGAAGTGAAATTTCTTTTTTTGATAATGTTGTTGTTGATTATTTACCAGGAGTAAATCCTTTACAGGATATTGTTGGTAATGATGTGGTGGCGCTTGTAGCGAGAAAAACCCCTCAAAAGAACAGTCACATTTTTACAAATAGATCACATTTTTATACTTTTAGTATTAACGGAAAAGTCTATATGACAAGCCCCCCTACTAACGATATTTCTGTCATTGATCCTGTAACTAATACTCTGATTAAGCATATTCCAACAGTATCAAGTCCTAGTGTTTCTGTTGCGAATATCGGTAATAAATTGTATGCAGTGGTATCTAATGGTGTTGTTGTAATTGATACAAATACTGATGAAGTTATTGAAACGATATCAATCTCGTCACCTTCGTCGTTATTGGCTGTTCGAAATCAATTATATGTAACTAATGGTATTAATGTATCGATTATAGATTCGAGTACTGATACAATTATATCAACATCTACTATCGGCCTGTCGTCAACCCAGGGTAAAATGATTCTTGTGGGTACAAGATTGTATACAGCAACCGCACCGAATAAAATTTCAGTTATCGATATAGATACAAATAGTTTAATTGAGACTATTACGTTAGGACCAGGATTATCTGCGGTTAATTTTTTAAATATCGGTTCTAAATTATATATTTTAACTACTGCTGGTAATGTTTCAGTAGTTGATACGGATACAAATACTTTAGTTAAAAACATCCCAATGGTAGGAAATCCTCAAAGTGCTGCTCGCAATGGAGATAAGGTGTATGTAGCTGGTGTAAATTTCTTTTCTGTTATTGATACGGAAAATGATGATTCTGTCACTACTTTTGCACATAGTGGCCAGGCTCAATTTTTTTCTATTTTTGCAAACAAATTATATTTAAATGGTTTTGATGAAAATGATTCCGCGATTGGTGTAATCGATCTTGATACTAATGAAACAATTACTACCATTACAACTTCTAAACATCCGTATACATCAGTTGTTGTTAATGGTTTGCTATATGTTGTAAATTCATCATCAAATAATGTATCAGTAATAAACACAAGGACTGACACTATATTTAATGTTTTCGCTCCCCACCTCCTCACCTTCACGTCTCCCAACACAGGTAATAAAACAACAGGAGATAATATCACCATCCAGGCTACCTTCAACAAAGCCCTCGCCTCAGGAAGTAAAATGCGTGTTACTCTCAACACAGGGAGAACGGTAGATCTCACAACAGTATCAGGTTCAACTCTCTCAGGTATATACACTGTACAAAGTGGTGACTATGCACCAGACCTCTCTGTTACAAGTATTGCTACAAGTTCTACCTACACACTGGTATCAGATACAGACAGTACTCCAAACTCTAACTCATCATTCTACGTTCCACTTTCTCCAGACCTCACAGGTGATACCTCAAGAAATCTCGGAGACCTCAAAAACATTTCAATTGGTACTGAGTTCCTCACAATCTCCGCAGGAACCAACCCATATCAAATGGTAACAGTAGGTAACTACACATATGTAGCAAACCAAGGTTCTGACAATGTCACCATATTCAACAACACTACAAATACAGTAATCGGAACCACAACTGTAGGCTCACAACCATATGGAATGGCATATAATTCCACATCAAAGGAAATATATGTAGCCAACCTCAAAGGAAACTCTGTATCTGTCATTGATGCTGATCCTGCAAACACAGGAACATGGAATACTGTCACTCACACCATCGACTCCACTCACGGAAGCTACACAGGAGTAGAACCATACTATGTTACATCACTTGGAACAAAGATGTATGTTACAAACAGTCTCTCTTGGACAGTGTCTGAGATTGATACAGCAACTCATGCTGTTACTGATACTATTAATGTCGGAGCATACCCTCGAGGTATCAAAGCAATCGGTTCTAAACTCTATGTTGCAAACTTTGGTTCAAGCTATGGAGGACAAGCACAAGGTACAGTATCAATCATAGATACAGCAAACGCAAACTCTGTCACAACAATCAACGTAGGTAGTGGCCCACGAGGAGTAACTACAAACGGAACAGATGTCTACGTTGCTAACTTTAACGACAACACGGTATCTCGAATTGATACTGCAAACAGTAACTCAGTTACTACAATTAATGTAGGAAAAAACCCTCGAGGTATCATGACACTTAACAACAAGATATATGTACAAAACTATCAAGATGGAACTATCTCAATCATTGACGGGACATCACACGCGGTTACGGGTTCGTACAAAGTAGGTAACACGCCATCTGGTATGACAGCTATCGGTAACAACGTTGCAATCTCTCGATTTACTGATGGTGTTGTAAGTATCTTTGACACAACAACACTCGCTTTAAAAACTGAAAGTGTAGTTGACACCACTGATCCTGTCATCACCCTTACGTCAACATCAACGACAGCAACTACATCACTCATCACATTCACCACAGATGAAGCGGCAACAAGTACAATCAGTTATGGGACATCTACAAACTACACTCTTACATCAGCAACATCAACAGCAACAACAACCCATTCAATTACTCTCTCTGGACTCACTGCATCTACTACATATCACTATATGATTACTGCAACTGATGAAGCGGGGAATATTGCGACAAGTAGTGATGCTACCTTTACGACTTCAGCAGCAGGCGTAGTCCTCTCCACCCCAACCCTAACCGTACAATCTGCTTCTTCACTCACAGAAACTACTGCAGTCCTTAACGGATCAATCACCGTAGATGGCAATGCATCAAGTACTGTACGTGGATTCAATTACGGGACAACAACTTCATATACAGCAACTACATCAGTCGGTGGTAATATTGGAGTTACATCATTCAGTGACAGCGTAACAGGACTTGTATGTAACACTACATACCATTACCGTGCATATGCAACTAACAGTCAAGGGACAGGTACTTCAACTGACATGACATTTACGACATCTGCATGTCCTGTAGTTACTACAATTGTCTCAACCGGAGGAATGCGGACAGGGGGTGGAGGAGCAGGCTCTTTTTCAGGAGGAGATTCAGTTGGAATGACATATTACAACAGAGCAACACCTTCTCAATCAATCTTGGTTACACCTCCTACCTTCACAAAACCTCTCACGCTCAATTCTCCAAAAGACACAGAGACACTTCAACTTCAGAAATATCTAAACAAAGTAGGATTCCCTGTGTCGCTCAAGGGAAGTGGTTCACCAGGAAAAGAAACCAATATATTCGGACCTGCTACAAAAGCAGCTCTCATTAAGTTCCAAAAAGCTAACAAACTTCCTGCTGATGGAGCACTTAATCAAGCTACACGTGATTACTTAAACACAGGTAAGAAGAATACAGAAGCACCTAATCTTTGTTCTACCATCTCATATCCTCAATCAGTGATTACATACGGAAAGAAGAACAATGTAAATGATGTTAAACTCCTACAGGTATTTCTTAATACATTTGAAGGTGCACAGCTACCCGTTACAGGTGTGTATTCAAAAGCCGATTATGCCGCTACTGTTTCGTTCCAAGAGAAGTACGCGCAAGATATTCTCACTCCTCAAGGATTAAAGAAGGGGACAGGTATGGCTGGTAAGGCTACGATATCTAAGATGAGGGCGGTGTGTAGATAAGATACACATGAGAAATGGCTCACCGTAAGGCAAGCCATTTCATTTTGTGTTGTGTCTATAAGCCGAATTCTGTATCAAATAAATTGACGATAGTTATTTATCTGGGCCTGTGATTACTCACAAGCTCGAGCGGCACTCTTGTACTTCTACAAGCACGGCCTTGCACTCGGGTAAGGATTTTGCCGTTTCACTCCACATTTGGATATCTGTGGATTAATCCATTTGATTGGATCTGTATATCCTTTCGAATATACACGTCACTGCTCGCACCTCGTTTAAAGACGGGAATTACCCGCTACCTTTCTCCTTGAGTAAACTCAAGGGAGTGTTCGGACTTTCCTCCCACGTGAGTGGGCAACTATCCGACACAACAAAAATACTATACCACGATTTTAATTTAAATTCAAATGAAGGTATACTGCTTACATAAAGCATCTATGAATCGAATTTTACGTATATTCCATAAAGAAATTGCAGGGGTACATCAGGCAGCTCTTCTTCTGGGAACATTTACCTTAATGTCTCAAATCCTTGCTTTGTTTAGAGACAGAATGCTCGCTAACTATTTTGGTGCTGGAAAAACTCTTGATCTGTACTACACTGCTTTTCGAATCCCAGATTTAATGTATGCGGCAATTGCATCTCTTGTTTCTATTTCAGTTCTCATACCTTTCTTCAGTGGCGTACTTGAAAAACACAATAAAGAAGATGCAAGAAAACTATTAAGTTCAGTTTTTACAGTGTTTGTGACAGCTATGCTCGTTGCTTCCGTTATTGCTTTTGCATTGATGCCAAAGCTTGCAGAACTGTTCTTTGGAGGTTTGGGCACTCCAGAGGATATTAAACTTCTCACAGCTCTCTCGAGACTTTTATTACTTCAGCCTATCTGTCTCGGTATTTCAAATGTATTTGGAGTGATTACTCAGATTGGAAAAAGATTTTTCATTTATGCTCTGAGTCCGATTTTGTATAACCTATCAATCATATGTGGACTTGTGTTTTTGTATCCTACATGGGGAATTAAGGGAGTAGTAATGGGGGTGGTGATTGGAGGAGTGCTTCATTTTGCAATTCAGATTCCGTATGTACTTAAGGAAAGACTTTTGCCAACGTTTACACTTGATATTGATTTTAAGGCGGTACTTGAAGTTATTAAAATCTCAATTCCAAGAACCTTAGCTCTATCGGCAAATATGTTCGAGTTAATTATTATTACAATATTCGCTTCCTGGATTACCGTTGGCTCAGTTTCCATTCTTAACTTTGCTTTAAATCTTCAGTCAGTTCCGTTTGCAATTGTTGGAGTAAGTTATGCGCTTGCTGCATTCCCAACACTCTCTGCATGTTTTGCAAAAGGAGAGGGAGAGCAATTTATGAACCATATTGTAACCGCCGCAAGGCATATTATCTTTTGGTCTATACCTATAACTGCCTTGTTCATTGTCCTTCGTGCACAAGTTGTGAGAACAATTCTTGGAAGTGGATCTTTTGACTGGAACGACACAAGATTAACAGCTGCGTGTCTTGCTTTGTTTGTAGTTTCTCTTGTTGCTCAAGGATTAGAGCTTCTCTTTATACGTGCATATTATGCAGCAGGAAAAACTGCCAAACCTTTGATTATTAATCTTGTCTCATCAATTGCCACAGTAGGGTTTCCGTTTTTCTTCATGAAAATATTTGTTGCGTTCCCTGTATTTAAATATTTTGTTGAAAACCTATTTAAAGTTGAAGGAATCAGCGGAAGTGAGATATTAATGCTTCCACTTGGGTACACCATCGGAACACTTATTAACGCCTTCATATTCTGGATTCTTTTTGAGAAAGACTATGGACGACACACAAAGGATGGAATTGAACTACGGACATTTACATCAAGAGTTCTACCAACTTTCATGGTGAGTATCCAAGCTGCTGTTATTGGAGGGTTTGTTGCATATATGGGACTTAATACGTTTGACAAGATGTTTGATCTCACGACACTTCTTGGAATCTTTATGCAAGGATTTGTCTCAGGTATATTAGGTGTTGCTGCATGTTCCGCGGTATTTATTCTTCTCAAGAATGAGGAAATCTTTGAAGTGTGGAAAGCATTGAAGCAGAAAATTACAAGAAACAAAATTATTGTTTCTGAACCTGACAAAATCGAAGTGTAAGTTAGATCCTCTCTATGCTTGGAACACTTGATGTGTCTTCGGTAGGTTTAGCTGTCTCTTCTGAAAGGTATGATTCAAGTTTCTCAATTGACTGAACTCCTCGTAGAGATTCTTTCCCGTTGATGATGAGAGTGGGAGTGGACATGATGTTCATAGTTACCGCATCTTTTGCGTCAGCGTCAACTCGTGCGTCATATGCAGCTCTGTTGTTAACTATATCAGTTTTAAATCGAGCAGTATCAAGCCCAAGCTCTGTCGCATACGTAGTAAATTTTTCAACAAGTTTTGATTTTGGTTCAGAAGACCAGTCACTCTGCTTTGCAAAGAGGAGGTCTCCCATCTCAAAGAACTTTCCTTGTTCACCAGCTGCGTACGCAGCGGCAGCCGCGTCTTTTGATGAATCATGAATTGGTATAATTCTGAATACGTAGTCTACGTTGTCTTTATGAGTATCTAGAAACTTTTTTATAATTGGGGCCTGAGTTGCACATGCGGGACATTCAAAATCTGCAAATTCGACGATTTGTATCTTTGATTCTTTTGCTGAAATTTTTGCACTATTTTGGTTAACTAGTATTGATGGCTCAATGCTAACTGACGGTGAGTTCGACGCTGTACCTCCTGAGAAGTATAGGCCAATGATAATAACGAGAACTGTAATAATACCAATACTTGTGATGATTTTTGTTTCTGAATTCATATATCGACCATTATATCAGACTAGAGAGGACAAGCCACCTGGTGACATAGGTTCACGCTAGACCTGTTACTTTTCTAATGTTTTAAATCTAACAATCATTAGAGATATGATAACTGAGAATGCTATACAAGAGAGAAGGGGGATTGTTACAAACCCAAAATATTCAACGTATTTAGTGGTGCATGATACACCAGTTGAACAAGGGGCAAGAGTGTCCGGAATTATTTTGTAGTACAAAAGGCAGTGATACAAAGCAATACACCAACCAAGGATTGCTGGCGGAAGAACAAAGAGGTGAGTGTTTCTGTCTCTAATTAAGATTCCTACAATCAGGGTGATGAAGAGGGGGAACATTGCAATTCTTTGGTACCAACACAGTACGCAAGGGGGAAGTAGTAGGATATTGCTAAAGTAGAGACTTCCAAGCACTGCAACAATTGCTTGTATGAGAGCAAGATAGAGTGCGTTTTTGATTATAAAGTTTTTCATATATTGATAAGTGTATCAAAAAGAATCCCCCGGTGCAGTACTTTGCACCGGGGGGGGCTTAGTCGCCAATTGTTATAACGACATAAGTCTGATCTTCGTCGAGGATTAACCTCGCATTATTGCATTTATGCCATGCACCCACGAGGATTCCACGCAGGTATGGGTTTTGCAGTAGCTGAACCGCTACTACACGTATCTCTTCGGGTATCAGGATCCGGGCTGCTGTCCCAGCGACGAGACTTCTGTTATGGGTAAGATCGTGAAGACCTTTCACTGCGTCTGGAAAAAGTCTTAGCAGATCTTTGTACCCAACCGTGTTGATTTCTAGCCCTTCTTTTCGGACTACTTGCTCAATTGTCATTGTGTTCTGTGGGTTTCGCAAGAAAATTGTTCTCTTGCTTCTGGTATGTACAATACAGGATAATACACTATGTTGCAAATCGTTTGCATTTGTATATAATGAGATTATGAAAATAGTAACAGTGGGAAAAGGGGGTTCAGGTAAGACAACACTTGCGTGGTTGTTGTCTTCTTACATGCTGAGTTCACAAGGGAAGGTTCTTACAATCGATGGTGATCATAATATGGACTTATCACATCTTTTTGAGGTTGAGGTTACAGAACAGACACCAACAGTACACAGAAAACAAGAAGAGTTTTTTAAATATTTTGATATGCAGACCGAGAAAAACTTAAGGAAGCATATAGTGTACGGATCAACGCCAAAAAATTTTTGCATAGACCCTAGAGATGATTACACAAAAGAAATTTTAATTGATGTCAATCAAAATCATAAACATATTGTTGTTGGACTTGGGACAGAGGAAATTCTGTATAAAAATCAATGCTCTCATGGAATGTCGGCTCCTATGAAAGCATATATGCCACTTCTCGATTCGAAAGATTTTGATGTTATCTTGGATGGAGTTGCGGGTGTAGATATGATGAACTATGGTTTGTATTCTGGCTCAGATACTTTGTTAATAGCAGTAGAGCCGCATGTAAATAGTATTAGGGTTGCAAAACAAATTTCTATTCTTGCAGAAAAGATGGAGCTTCCGTATATGGTTGTTGTTAACAAGCCGCAGCCAGGTGCTTATCTCGAAGAGATTAGCACCTACTTTAAGGATAAGGTTGTGGGTCAGATACCCTACGACCCATCAGTTGCATCTTACAAATTCACTGAACTCTCTGGCCAAACTAAAGAAGCAATAGGGAATATTATAGAAAAAGTTAGGACGATTGTAAGTAAAGATTCAAAAGATAACTTTATAAGAACAAAACAATTAGAACAGAAAAAAGAAGGCTTATTAAAATAACAATAAAAAAATGTGTAAAGAAAATATATCAAATCCAATCGAATTTAATAACTCAAGAGCTGAGGTTTTGCTTAATAGATTTCCAGAGCATTCTGATTTTATTAAAAAGCTCTCAAATATTATGACTGAAAATTTGAATAGTCACTATCAATTTGGAACTCTGCTTACGTTAATGTACGACAGGGTTGTTAAGGGTGTTGAGGGTCTGTATTCATCTCAAGGGTTTCTTCGAATTCCTTTAACAATTCTTGGTTTTAAAAATGAGGTTCCTCATAGATGGAGAGATGATACGCTTCAAGATTTACATGATGCAGTTCTGTCTTCAAATATGTCTGAAGGGTTGATGTCAAAGATAAGGGAGCTGTTTGTCTCAGATTATAATTTGAGATTGGTTATGTCGTGCTCATGCGGAGTAATTCTTGGTAATAATACTGACGTCGTAATGGCTGAAGCTAGAGGCTATGTCAGAAAACTAGACCTTGTGAGATCAGAGGCAGATTGTCTTGGTATACAGGTTGAAAGAGTTAGTTTCGAAGACTTAAATAGTAATGAGAATATGGATCTATCAGATGTTGAGTATTCAATCTTAAAAGATTTGCACGATATTTGTGAAGAAATGGAGAAGATAGAATCGACACTGTCTATTGATACGTATACCCCTAAACTTAAGTTGTTTATACCGCAGAAAGTTAAGAGCAGAATCAAGGTTGGTGTATAATGTAAGCATGAATCAGACAAAAGGAGAAAAAAACTTTGAATCAATCTTAAAACAGCACGGACTAAAAAGCACAGAAGGTAGAAAAAGAATTCTGGATGTACTGTCTAGTTATGACCAGCCTCTATCTGTTGAAGATGTCATTAAGTATCTTGGGAAGAAAGCACCTGACATTGTAACTGTATACAGAACGCTTGAGACTTTAAAAAACAAAGAGTTGTTAAGCGAAGTAAAGTTTAAGGATGGACTTTCAAGATTTGAATTATCATCTTCAGATGGCGACCATTGTCATCACGCGGTTTGTACTTCTTGTGGTGTTGCCGAACATATTCACGATGAGAAATTAGAAAAAGCATTGGACGTTGTCTCTTCTCGCCTAAAGCTGTTCAAAAACATTAGTGAACACTCTCTTGAGTTTTTTGGGGTGTGTAAAAAATGCACACCGTCTCGTTAGTTTTTTATCTACACCTATCCAACTTGTATCCTCTTCCTGGAACTGTGTGAATGTACCTCTTTTTGTTCTTTTCAATCTTTTTTCTGACATTTCTTATGTGTGCTTCGATGGTATTCGAGAACGGATTTGTGTCATTGTCCCACACAGTCTCTATGAGATGTGAACGTGTAACAATCTGACCGCATCTCTGTGCCATGCATTCTATGATCATATATTCTTTTTTGGTGAGATATATGGTCTCACCTTCAACCTTAACCTCTTGTGATGCACGATCAATCGTTAAATCATCAAGTGTGTATGTCTCAGGTGTAATACCATACGGTCTTCGAAGAAGTGCCTTGACTCGCATTACGAGCTCGGCTGGTGAGAAGGGCTTACTGATGTAATCATCCGCACCAACTTCAAACAGTTTAGTTTTGTCCTCAATAGAATTCTTAACTGAAATAAAGAGTATCGGTGTTTGTATGCCTAAATCTCTAATCTCTTTTGATATAACATCACCGTTCTTATGTGGAAGCATGTAATCAAGAACGATTAAATCGTATTTATTTGTTCTTGCTATATATGACCCTGAATCTCCGTCTTCGCATGTATCAACTACAAACAGCTCATCTGACAAGATTTTCTTTAGTATGTTTCTTAAATACTGATCATCTTCAATAAGTAATATTCTCATATTATTGTATTTTACTATGTATAATTTTAAATGGTATACACATTTGAATATAAGGGTAATAAATGGGAGATAAAGAAAATATGAAGAAAATATAAAGATTTCTCATCATATGTATCAATATGATATAATTCGCACATTCTTTACATTTAACCATTTACTATGAAAAACAACTTAACATCCTTTATTAAAAAACCTCTCGTATACATCATTGCAATTTTAATTGTAATTGGACTTGTATATGCCTACATGACAAAAGGATCAACAGACGGTAAGACATTCGTTGTTCAACCCTCAACGTTTGTACAGGAAGTTGCTGTGACGGGTAAGGTTGTTGCTGCAGAGGATGTCTCAATGGGGTTTGAGGTTTCAGGTAGAGTATCTCAGGTACATGTTAAGGTTGGTAGTAAGGTAACGGAAGGAAAGATTCTTGCTGCACTCTCAAGTGGTGATGTACAGGCAAACATTCTCCAAAAACAAGCAATCGTAGATTCAGAAGTGGCAAAGTATGAACAGGTTAAAAGAGGAAGTCGACAGGAAGATATTGCACTTGCAGAATCAGAGAGAGCTGGAACTGAAACTACATACAGGCAAAATATGCAAGTGCTTGTGGATCAAATTAAAGATTCATATTCAAAAATTGATGACACTGTTAAAACAAAGGTTGATCAGTTGTATACAAACCCAAGAAGTATTAATCCAGAAGTTCTTGCGTTTGAGGATTACAAACTAAAGGTCTCAGTCAATGATCAACGACTCAGAATCGGAGAGACATTAGTGTCTTGGCAAAAACAACTTGCGTCATTAAATACATACACACTTAATGAGGCGTATATAAAAGAAGCTCATGATAATTTGATTACAATGAGAAACTTCCTAAATGATTTGTCTTCTGGTGTTTCAACACTTCGTGCAACAAATGCGACTGCTCAAACCCAGATTGATGGATATGCAAATAGTATTTCATTAGCAAGAACAACAATCAGTTCTGCGATAAGCTCACTCTCAACAGCAGAGCAAACATATAGATCAAGTAAAACCGCTGCAATTAAAGCGGAGCAGCAACTAACACTTAAGATGAACGGCTCAACATCAGAAGATATTGCATCACAGTTAGCGCAGGTTAAAAGTGCAAAAGCTCAGCTCGCAAATGCAAAAGCTGCTCTTAATAAGACAGTGATTACTGCGCCGTTCTCTGGACTCGTAACTAAAGTAGACATTAAGGAAGGGGAAATCGCTTCACCTAACACACCTGTCATTTCTCTCATCAGTGCTGCTTCATACGAAATGGAAAGCTATATTTCAGAAAATGACATTTCAAAAGTTAAAGTAGGACAGGTTGCTAAGGTAACCCTCGACTCATACGGAAAAGATGTAATCTTCACGGCAAAGGTTGTACAGGTTGATCCTGCAGAGACTGTCGTGAGTGGGGCTTCGACATACAAAATTAAACTTCAATTTGATACAAACGATGAGCGAATCAGATCTGGGATGACAGCAAACATAACTATCGAAACAGCGTCACGTCCTGCTTCAATCATCGTTCCACAAGAGGCAGTGTTCCTTGAAGCTGGAGAGAAGGTGGTGACAGTAGAAAGTGAAGGAAAGAAAACTAACAAGAGAGTTGAGACGGGAGGAATTAACACAGCTGGTGAAATTGAAATTGTCTCAGGTCTTGCTGTTGGAGACAAAATCATAATTAAACAATAATATGTCACTTGTTGAATCAATTGAACATGTAGGGGATGCAGCACTCGATGCAGTAACTGGAGGTCAAAAATACAAAGCAGTTTCAACTAAGAAGAATGTATATAGAGTCGGTGCTTTTCTTGCATACAGGCAAGTTAAAAGATCAAGTATCTGGACTACAACCCTCATTATCGCAGTAATGGCTTTGACGTTCCTTAACCTCGTCGTTGTTAACGGTGTACTCGTAGGGCTCATTGAGAGTTCTGTACAAGCACACAAAGAAAGAGGTTCGGGAGATGTTGTGATTTCAAAACTCGACCAAAAGAATCAAATTGAAAATTCACAAGAAATACTTCAGGTATTAAACGGTCTTTCTGATGTTGTTGCTGTGTCACCTAGATATCTTGGTTCAGGAACATTAAATGCAGATTACAGAAGAAAATTAAGAGCAGATGAAAAGCCAAACAAAGCAGGTGGAAGTATTGCTGGAATTGATCCGATTGCAGAAGACCGGATTACTGGCCTCTCACATTATCTTAAAGAAGGTGCATATCTCGAAGAGAATGATACTGACGGAGTACTTATCGGAGCGAATCTTTTGTATAAGTACACACCGGTTGAAACTGCAGGATTTGAAACTTTAAAAAACATCTCAATCGGCTCAAAGCTTCAGGTTGCAATCGGAAAGAATACAAAAGAAGTAATTGTAAGAGGTGTGATTAAATCAAAGGTAGATACAAATGACTTTCGTATTTTTATGATCGACAAAGAAGTGAGGAAGTTGATTGGTAGAAATGAAGTGAATGTTGATGAGATTGCAGTTAAGTTACATCCAAACGCAACAGAGGCAGATGCTGTGAAGGTTAAACAGATACTGTTGAATAATAATTTTGGAGATGGAGCTAAAATTCAAACATCGATTGAAGCACAACCAAAGTTTCTAAAAGACATTAGAGACATGTTTGGTCTTCTTGGAAACATGATTGGTTCAATCGGTCTTGCTGTAGCTTCGATTACAATATTCATTGTAATCTTCGTAAACGCTATTACTCGAAGAAAGTTCATCGGAATTCTTAAGGGGATTGGAATACATCCAAAGGCAATTGAGTTTTCATACATTCTACAATCAATATTCTATGCCCTCATCGGATCACTCATAGGTCTTGCGATTCTCTACGGAGTCCTCATACCGTTCGTAGATGCACATCCAATCAACTTCCCATTCTCTGATGGAATTATATATGCTCCACTCAACGGCACCCTTATCAGAATTGTAATTCTTCTCTTTACAACAATCATTGCTGGTTATGTTCCTGCACGAATGATTGTTAAGAAGAATACACTTGATGCAATCTTGGGACGATAATTAATATACATATATGAATCCAGAAACAAAAAACAACATCATAGTAACAAGAAATCTTAAGAAGTCTTTTAAAGATGGAGAGAAGGTTACAGAAGTTCTTAAGGGAATCAATCTTGAGATTAAGAGCGGGGAATTCGTTGCAATCATGGGACGATCTGGAGCAGGTAAGTCAACTCTGTTGTATCAAATTAGTTTACTTGATCAATCAACGTCAGGTGACATTTATGTTGACGGTGCACATGTGGTTAGTCTAAGTGAAGAGGAACGGGTAGCTTTTCGACTTAAAGAACTTGGATACGTATTTCAAGATTATGCACTTCTTCCTGATTTAACTGCAAAAGAAAACGTTGCAGTTCCACTCATTATGCAGGGTAAATCAATTGAAGAAGCATACGTCATTGCAGAAAAGAATTTAACTAAAGTAGGTCTAGGACACAGAGTGAACAACCTTCCATCAAAACTCTCTGGTGGGGAACAGCAGAGAGTAAGTATTGCACGAGCAATTGCACATGAGCCAAAAATTCTTTTTGCAGATGAACCAACAGCTAATCTTGATACAGAATCATCAGCAATGATTCTTGATATTTTCATGGATCTTCATAGGCAAGGACAGACCATTATCATGGTGACTCATGAAGATGAGTATAGTAAGAATGCAGACAGGGTGATATATCTTAAAGATGGAATGATTGTTGATGGTAAATAAAAGCAAAACCACCATCTCTCGACGGTGGTTTGCGAGGGAGGTGGTTGTTTACGATGAAGAACGTACAAATATGATAAGTGCACCTGAAAGGATTAAAAGACAAATCCACATGAGAGAATCTGATAGGTCATGGACCCAAGTTGGTACCTCTGGATACTTTGTTGCTAGAGCCATTCCTAACAGACTCAAGAACATTAATATAGCGACAATCACTAGTACAATTACGATATGATACTCTGACATGATGCTTGGATGGTTAAGGTGCACACTCATCTCGCTTGAGATGAAGACATATGGAGAATTCCGTATATCGGCAAAACAATATCATTTACCCACAGAAAAACAACATCCTTTCCCAAAACGACATATTTCTGATATATTTTGACCACATGAATCTTAATCGAATCCGAAACTTCAGTATCATAGCCCACATTGACCACGGAAAGTCTACGCTTGCCGACCGTATGCTTGAACTCACAAATACCATTGAAAAGAGAAAGATGATGAATCAGGTTCTTGATAATATGGAATTGGAACGAGAAAAGGGTATTACAATCAAAATGCGACCTGTGCAGATGCACTTCAAGACCAACAAGACAATGGTAGAGGACGCAAAAGCAAAAGGATTTGATATTGAAGAAGGAGAGTACCAGTTAAATCTAATTGACACTCCAGGCCACATCGACTTCTCATATGAAGTATCTCGTGCTCTTAAAGCTGTAGAAGGATCAATTCTTCTTGTTGACGCCACACAAGGTGTTCAAGCACAAACACTGACAACTCTTCGAATGGCACAGGAAATTAATCTTAAAATCATCCCAGTGCTTAGTAAGGTGGATTCACCACTTGCGCGAATTGATGAAATTAAAATGGAAATGGTGTCACTTCTTGGATGTGACTATGATGACATCATCGAAACATCAGGGAAGACAGGACAAGGTGTTGATACTTTAATTCAGGAAATCATCAAGAGAGTTCCACAACCTAAAGAAGAACTTCCATGCTCAAACAGTTTGCGAGCGCTTGTATTTGACTTCCAATATTCAAATCACAAAGGTGTAATTGTATATGTTCGAATGATTGACGGAAGCGTAAAGAAAGGAGATGAGCTTCTCTTTAAGATTGCAGGAGAAAAATTCTATGCACTCGAAGTTGGAATCTTCACACCTGAGGAAGTGACAGCAGATCAGCTTGAGCCGGGCCAAATCGGATATATTGTAACTGGAATTAAACAACCAGGTATTGCCTCTGTGGGAGACACAATCACACATTTTAAAAAACCACTTCCTGAGCTCGCTGGATACATGAGTCCTTCACCTGTAGTGTGGGCGTCAGTATACCCAGAAGACGCTGATGATTTTGAACTTCTTAAGCAAGCACTTGGAAGACTTCGATTGTCAGACTCAGCCTTCTCACACGAAGAGGAATCTTCAGGTTCACTTGGACGAGGTTTTCGATGTGGATTCCTTGGGCTTCTTCATCTTGAAATCATCACTGAAAGACTTAAACGAGAATTTAATTTGCAGCTTGTAATTGCAACTCCAAGTATTACATATGACGTAACTATGAAAGGAGGAAAGCAACAGATGGTATATTCACCGTCACTTTTTCCTGAGCATGGACAGGTGGAGAAGGTACGTGAACCTTGGGTTAAACTTTCAATCATCACTCCAGATTCATACACAGGATCAATATATCAACTACTCTATGATCATGAAGCAGAGCTCGGAGACACTGTTACATTCGGAGATGGAAGAGCACAGCTTTCAATTACTATGCCACTTCGTGAGCTCATGAGAAACTTCTTTGATGAACTTAAAAGTATATCTTCTGGATATGCTTCACTCTCATATGAATTTGAAGGACTTCGAGATGCTGATGTGACTCGAATGGATATTCTTGTTGCAGATGAACCTGTAGAAGCATTCACACGTGTAGTTGCAAACAGACGAGTAGATGAAGAAGCAAACAAAGCGGTAGATAGGCTTGAAGCTGTACTACCAAGACAAATGTTTACTACAAAGATTCAAGCGAAAGCAAATGGAAGAATCATTGCTTCACGAACACTGTCTGCTATGAGAAAAGACGTAACAGGTTACCTATACGGAGGAGACATCACACGAAAGATGAAGCTCTTGGAGAAGCAAAAGAAAGGTAAGAAGAAAATGAAAGAAAGAGGAAAAGGACAGGTTACAATTCCACATGATGTATTCTTGAAGATGATGAAGACAGGAGAATAGGGTATACTGGTGGTATGAGTCAGGAAATACAAGATATACAATATAAAATCGCTCCAATCTTAAAGAAATATGGAGTTGTTAAGGCTGGTGTATTTGGTTCATATGCCAGAGGAGAGTCACATGAGAATAGTGACATTGATCTTCTTGTTGTATTTGATAAGAAAACAAATTATTTTGACTATATGGTTCTCAAGGACGAGCTTGAAGACAGTTTAGGCTCAAAAGTCGATCTTGTTTCAGAAAGAAATATTATTCCATATTTCAGAGAATATATTTACAAGGATTTGCAACCTATTTATGAAGAAAGACAATAGCGTATATTTGAAGTTAATTGTAGATGCTATAGAAAAAATATATTCATATGTAAATGGAATGTGTCTGGACGATTTTTTAAATGACAGCAAAACTCAGAGTGCTGTTATAATGCAACTTCAAGTAATTGGAGAACTATCGAAAAAAGTTCCTGAAGATGTTAAAGAACATATTCGATTACCGTGGAAACAAATATCTGGGCTTAGGGATATCATATCTCACGACTATTTCAGTTTGGATATCGAACTTGTTTGGAATATTTTGGATTCAAAAATAACTGAAGTGCATGATGGCATTTCTGTATATCTTTCTTCTGGCATATAATTGATTCATGAAATCCTTGATTGAACTTAAGTCAGTCGATGTGCACTTTGGAACATTCCATGCTCTTAATAATATTTCCTTGTATATTCATGCTGGAGCACGAATTGGTCTTGTTGGCCCTAATGGTGCTGGAAAATCAACACTACTCAAACTCCTCTCAAAACATATTAATCCTGATACTGGAAACATATCTTTTGCAGAAGGAATACGTATCGGGTACTTGCCGCAGATAACTTCTGAGGATGAGAGGATTAAGGAAAACTCAGCACTCAGTGGGGGAGAAAAAACAAAAAGAATTCTCTCGGATCTTTTTGCGGGGCAGTTTGATATATACCTTCTGGATGAACCAACAAACAATCTTGATGCTGATGGATTGGAATGGTTAAGTAGGGAAATCAAGAAGGCAACTAATTCTGCATTCATAATCGTCTCACATGATCGAGATTTTTTGGACAGTACGGTTACCTCAATCATTGAAGTTGATGAACATAAAAGGAATATACGTCAATTTGAGTGTACATATTCTGAATATAGAGACATCCGAAGAAAGGAGATTGAGGATACATGGAAAGATTTTAATGAGACTTCAGAGGAACAAAAAAGATTAAAGAAATCTATGGAACAGCGTGATTCTTGGATTAAAAAGATTGAGCAGACAAGAGCAAATAACAGAAAGCTTGATGCTGGAGAAAAAGAAAAACCAGTCGCTGCATACTTACGAGACAAAGAAGGAAGAATGGGCAAGAGAACGAAAGTAATGAAAGACAGGAATGATAAGGTGTTAAGTTCACTTCAAGAACTTGAAAAACCAACAGTTAAGTTGCCAATTAATCTTGAGTTTGAAAAGGTAGAACGATCGGGTGAATCTGTATTTGATGTTAAGAATGCAATATGTACATACGGACAAGATATGGTAGGTCCATTTAATTTTAATGTCTCATATGGTGAACGAGTGCATATAAGTGGACCAAATGGATCAGGAAAGACAACTCTCATTAAACTTCTTCTTGGAGAGCTCATACCAACAGAAGGACAAGTTAAGGTTGGATCAAGAGTACACATTGGATATCTTCCGCAAGAAGATGTCCTTCTTAAGGGAGACAGAAAAGAAAACGTAATTGATGCTGTGTGCAGAATCGTGGGAGTCGTTCGAGATGATAAAGAAGAAGGACTCCTTCGGATGACACTTAAGCGATTTGGTTTTGAAGAAGAAGATGCAAAGAAAAATATGGAACACTTAAGTGCTGGTGAGAGATCAAGATTGCAACTTGCACTAATGAAACTCATGAAAGCAAACTGCATCATTCTAGATGAGCCTACAAACCACCTAGATATAGAGTGTGTAGAAGCACTTGAGAAAGCCCTTAAAGACTTTGAAGGAACTTTACTTGTCGTGAGTCACGATAGGAAGTTTTGCGAGAAAGTTGGGTTTACCAGAGAGTTTGTGGTACATACATAAAAGAGAGTACTTGAAATACTCTCTTTTAATAAATCTGCTAATATGTCTCTATTGAAATAGAGCTGGAATGTAAAGAAGAACCATTGATGCGATAATGAGTACACACATTGCGCCCCATAGAAAACCAATTTTCTTCTTGTGTTTTGGATCGAATAACATACGGTATATACTATCAATATAGAAAGAGTAAATCAATGAAAGAATTTCAAGCAAAAAATGTAGCCAAAAAAAGATTATATTCCAAAACAACGATTGTCATATTGTTTTGTTTGTTCCTGCTCACTGCCAGAGGCTTGTTTTACGTATACCAAAAAGAGAGACTTACTAGAAATGAGGTCGCTCGAGTTCAGAAGCAAAAAGAAGAACTGCAAAAAAGATATGAGA
>JACCDW010632118.1_pt1 | contig 23947 bp, 24 predicted proteins | sample 7449781 | NCBI WGS metagenome assembly JACCDW01 (sample SAMN15323449, study PRJNA562643) | freshwater metagenome | isolation source: river surface water | place: USA:Blue River Watershed | collected 2017-08-18
CAGCAGGTGACATACGTTGTAGTTTTCCACCGCGCAATGTCATGCCAGCAACATTAGAAACTTTCTTACGGCGTTGTATTTTGCCGCCACGAATACGAGCTTTGATGATCTTGATGCGGGCTTCATCTATTTGTTCACCATTTTCTTCATTATCATCTTCTTGATCATCATCTTCTTTTTCTTTTTCTTTTTCTTTTTTCTCAACAAGACCTCTTTGTTGTAAAGCCCATGATGGTTTGTTGAGTCCCTGTTCACACATCTTAGAAGCAGTAACTTTCTTAGCTTCTTCTAACTTATTTTTCATAATCAATTCAACTGCTTCTTCGATGATAGAATCAGCTTCAACAAAATTTCTATTAACAATTGAATTGACTAAGTTAATCATGGGAATGGTCCCTTCTTATTAAATGCATATGGATCAGCAGTTTGACCAGCATCAAAGTCTTCATTGTTCTTTCTTAAATCAACAAACAGCGTAAACGCATCGTTGTTTTTGTTGTTATTGATTGACAACAGAATATCACCAGTTGTTGCATCGCTGTCCATAGGAATAATTGCACCATCACCCATGCTCTGGAAATCGTAATCGAATGATCCTGAACCAATAGTTACGATTTCAACGTTTGATGTGCCTGCCCACTGTAGAGTGATGTAGCTATTTACCTTTGCATTACCAAAGATACGCTTGATTGTTGTTCTGTAACTTGATTTAGGATCGACATTAGATGACATGATATAGCCATTTGTATTCAGCGCAAATGCAAGAGAAGATGCATCTACGAGAGTAGAATTAGCTACAGCGGTACCATCAGAAAGAAACACATATTTGATTAGTGCTCTTTTATTACCATCAATAATTTTTTGACCTTTTAATATATTTGCCATGCTACTGCCTTACTGCGAATGATACTATCTTGTTTAACTGTTCTTCGCTTTCATTCATCATCTTAATCATTTTTTTCTTATTCTTGATATTAAGAGATTCATAAAGCGAAGCAACTTTATTTGCTTCCTTGTTATTTAGCACAAATTCATTTCCATCTAAATCAATCTTGACGGATTCAGATACAGTAGCCGCCTGTGCTTGCCATGCTTTGCGCTCATATGCAGCCATTCTGGAACGAATTGCATCTGCATCACCTTCTCTTTTTGGACCAGATATAGGCAGTTTTAAAGATGGCGTAAGAGCCTTTAATGGCATTGCATCTGTTGTACCAAGTGATGGTATTGGGAATGGAAATCCTGGTCTTTTACCTTTTTTTGGCGGAGGTTCTTTTTTATCAGTTCTAGTTTTTTTATTTTCTGGCTGATCTTTTTTTGTACTAGTTTGAGTTTGAGTTTGATCTTGAGTTGCTTTCTTATATTGTGTGCTTGTAGAAGATTTCTTTTCTACATTCGAATCTACATCTATATTTTTTTGAACAGTTGGCCATTTTCCAACTGTAGATTTGTTGTAATCCAAATCTGAAGGTTCTCTCGCAGAAGTAGGTACAGGAGGTTTAAATTCTTTTGGTTCTCTTGCAGAAACAGATACATTGTCAACTCTTTTAACAGGAACAAGTTGACCTTTACTTGTAGCAGGTTCAGCTAATCTAAATGTATCATCTTTGTCTTTAACTCTAACTCCTGCATTTCTATCGTCAGCAGTAGCTCTACGAATTACATCACCTTTATTAACAGCAACGCTTGGTGGTTCAAAAGTTTGTTTTGGTTTAGTATCAACTTTAGTTGTCGTAGGTTTTGTTGTATCTCTTGCTGCAGGAGACGCTGTTGTATCTCCTGTTTGTGGATACATTTTTCTAAATTTTTCTGCTTCACTACTTGCTGCTGCAATATTTGTTTGACGAGTTATAGCTTGATCAGCAGCATTGGCATTTCTTATTTTTCTTGCTTTTTCTGCACTAATATTTGCAGTTGGTCCAGGTTCTGTCTTTGGCGGTTTTACAGTTTCTGGTGCAGGCAAAGCTGGTGCAGTTTTCTGTGGCTTTACAGTTTCTGGTGCAGGCAAAGCTGGTGCAGTTTTTACAGGCACAGTTTTTGATGTTGCAATAAACTTATTAACTTTACTTGCTGTTCTAGCAGCTTTAGCAGCACTAACTGCTCCTCTGATACCTGTAACAACAGGTGCAGCAACACCAGTAGCAGTCAAAACATCACCTATGCCACTAATGGCAGTCAATCCGCCTTGTAATGCTGTATCTGCCGCACCTTTTGTTGCATCCCAATAATTTCCTTTTTCATAATCACTCATGGCTTGATTATATGCAGCACTAGTTCTTTTTGCTTGTCTTACAGTTCCTACGACAGGCATTAAATCTTTACCCATACCTGTTAAAGTACCATCATCGCTAACATCAGTTAGTTTTTCCCATGGTGTTTTTTCTGGTGCAGCTTTACCTCCAGGTCCAATGCCTGCTTTAGGTCTGATTTTTGGTGGAACATAACCTTTTGGTGGTCTTGGTGCAGCACCTTCATTCAAAGCTTCAAGATTACTTTTAAAACTTTCTCTGACATTTCTTGTCATAGCATAGTTTGCATCTCTTATAGCTTTGTCTTGTCTAGCATCAACAGCAGTTCTATAAGGTTCTCTACCTTTGAAATCAGAAGAGACATTCAATCTTGTTTTTTCTCTTTCAAGAGGTTTCAACTCTTTTGCAACACTATCTGTACTAGATGAAGAATTATTAGAAGAGTTTCCTCCTGTTGCTGTGTCAAGCACAAATCTACCAATAGATCCTAGTATGTCTTCATTAATTCCAATTTCATTGTATGGAATAGATACATACTTGTCAATTGACTGTGCATAGTATAAAGCAACTTTTTGACCATCAGGAAACACACGAATTGCCTTGCGCTTTAGCATAAGCACAGAAGGCGCTTCTTTTTGAGATGGATATCCATATCTTTCAACTCTTGGATCAGGAGTAGCAAAATAATCTTTTGCATCGATTGATTTTTTTGAATACACTTCTGAAATCATAGACTCAAGCAAATTGATAAACATGCGCTTATCTTGCGCTGTCATTCTATCAACTGGTTTATTCAATGATTCTTTTAGTGCTGGAAGTTTATTTGCATCAAGCAAACCAAATTCAACAAGAGAAGATAACTTGCGATCTTCTGCTTCTGTTTTGTTTGTAGAAACGTCATATGCTTCTCTAATTTGCTTGATGTTTTTCATAGTTTATTATTCCACAGTTTTAGTTGAGTGACCAAAATAATTTTTTGCAATTTCAATTTTGCGTTCTTCCAACTTTTCTACAGCTTTAGTAGAAAGCGCATTCGAAAATTGAGTACGCATTTCATCCAAATTATTTGTTAGAACACTGTCTAATGCTTTGTTTATTGACATTTTTTTATTTCTCCGAGATGTTATCTATTTATACGTTTTCAATCAACGCACAGGTAAAAAATACAATAGGATATCCTGTAGATTTGTCAATCAATTGCTCATCATAAACTTGAGGTCCGTTCAACAATTGTATTCTTGATCCTCTCGGAAGCAAAACTTCTGTCTCTGTTGAATTTGGAATAAGAGAATCAACAAATATAGACTGTTGACCTTGATTGATACCAATCTGCAAAATTACATTTGACTTTGTAAAAGAACCCATCATATTTTTATAATCAAGCGTAGCCGAAACATAACCTCTAAACATATATTGATTGCCAATGATAAGATCGTCAGGATTATATCTTTGACTCAATCCTGTATAAACAGTATATGCAAAAGGTGCTTTAATCTCACTAAATGCGTTATCAATAATATCAACAGTGCTTTGAACATATTCTGCATCTTCTGGAGTTACTCCAGGATCAAAACCCTTATATAGATATCTGTTGATCATATCATATGAATTGCCTGTGTAGTCAGCAAAAGCTTGCATCTCTTCATCAGAAAATAAACCAGGAGAGTAGTATGAGTAAAGTTGCTTAATAACACCTTGTAGTGCTTTATCTTTTTTATTAACTGTTGCTTCAAGTAGGTATTGATCAAACTTCTTCATTATTGAACTGGCTCCAAAGTATCATTGACAAATCTCTGTTTATTTTTCTGTTGACCCATCTCTAGAGGATTCATTTGATCTTTGTTTGTTCCATCTTGATAGATTGGAGAAGCATCAGGTTGAATCATTTGCTGCTTCATCAAATTCTCTATTGGTGTAGGAGGAACAATATTTGGTTGAGGCATATTGTTATTAGCAATAGGATTACCATTCTCATCTGTCTGAATAGGATTGCCATTTTCATCAACAGGTGTATTAGCAGCTTGTTCTTCGTCAATCTGTGCCTGAATTTCTTCAATGTCTTCATCATCCATCATAAGGATGTTTTTGCGTACCCACTGCATAGAATAGTAACGTCCAACATACGGATCGACTGCTTGTAATGTAGCAATACGATTCATTAGAAGTTCTGATTCCTTCAATTCATCAAAGTTATTATCTTTCTTGAAATCATAGTAGATATCTTCTTTGAATTCTTTCCATTCGTCTTCTGTACACACACGTTTTAGAACAAGCTGAACGCGAAGAATATCATCAAACAATGTAGCAAATTTATTACGAAGTCTATCAATAAACTTTGAGAACTTTAATTCATCTCTAGTAATTTCTGTTGAACGGCCTAGAATGCCGCCACCTGGTTGCTGTTCTAAGCGACCAATAGGAACGCCAAGTGCTTTGTATAACTTACGCTCAAAATACTTTACGTCTTCTAATTCACCGAGATTTTGTCCACCAGGAAGAGTTGTAATTTCTGTGCCTTTACCGCCTTCACGACGAGGAAGCCAGAAATCTTCTAGCATAGAAAGATGCTTACGATCATCCTTAATTTCACCAGTCGTGCTATCGTAAACTAACTTGTTACGATACTTGGTCATGATATCTTTTAGATATTGTTCTGCCTTGATTGTTGGCATGTTACCGACATCAATATAGAAAATACGGCGTTCCGGGGCACGCGATAGACGATATATAACTGTCGCATCTTCAATCATTCTTAAGTTGTTTAGCGGTTTAATAGCCTTGTGTAGATATGAGAGAACCATTGCTCTCTTGCTATCCATCAGACCTGAATTAACATTGATGATTGCATCTGTTGCAATCTTTGCGCCTAAGTTAGAATGGGCGCCAATAATTCCTCTTTCGTTATAAAGATAATATTCGTTTACCTTCTTGATAACGTCAATTGTTGTGCGAGGATCTTTTGTTTTTTGAATTTCTCGGATTTTACGAATTCTGCGCGGATCAATGTATCTAAGTTCTAGAATACCTTCCGCAGCACGATTTTCATCAATGATCACATGATAGAACATTCTACCGTCAACATACCAACGACGGAATATTTCATGACCCATATTACCAAAGTTTAATAACTTTAGAGCTATATCAAACTCATCTCTAATTTTTTTCTTAACAGACTCAGGTTGTTTCAAATCATCCATGTTAATTTCCACAGCTTTATCTTTAGCTGTGTTAACAATGGCCTCATTGACAATTTCATCAATGGCTGTTTCTAATTCTGGCTGCATTGACATTTCACGATAACGAGTGATAAGTTCAATCTCGTTTCTGACAACACCGTCTAAATCAACATAAGTGCCGTAATAGGCACCTGATTGAATAGTTACAGCACCGTCATCATTTTGCGGTAATGCAAATGACTTATTAGTCTCATCTTGAGAAGCATTGTCTTGCTTCGTTTTTTTACGTGAAATCTCAAAACCAAATAATTGAACCACCTACGATCCTCCGATAAAAAGGGGGAGAGTTTTTCTCTCCCCACTTCTATATATTAAGCGCCTACAGGCTGGTTAACACCATCAGTAGAAGTTTCAGATTTATCGGTTGTATCAGATTCCCACCACTGATATGCAAATGTTACTGCATATTCTTCAATTGTATCATTTGCACTCCAATCAAGTTCGATAGGAGTAATATCAATTGGAAACATACCAACAAACTTATATCTTTTCAAAATGTCACCAGCTTTACTAAACTGTCTTACAATACCATCTTGCTGATATGTAGCAGGACTTATATAGTTGCTGTCACGAAGATTGGCCACATGAGAGTTAAGCTTGCTCATCCAAAGTTCAAATGCATTGCGAACTACAAAATCTTCGTCGTTGATGATTGTAACTGTCCATTCTGAGAATGTACGATTACCAGCAAACTTAAGTTCACGACCAAAATAGTTAACAGGCACTTGGTTTACAGTAGAACCAGGTAGCTGTGCTGTACGACACATAAAGTTATACTTAATATTTGCTCTACCAAGCAAATTTCCTAAAAATGGTAAAGAACAGTTAAACAGATTAGGACGGGCACCGTCTCCTGTCATCTCTGCTCTAAATTCTTGTACGTTAAATCTAGCCATTTGTTTACTCCTTTTGAATATTTATGCTACATTAACAATAAATTAGAATCTACCGACAACTTCTTCGAAGGCTACACCGGATCTAACTGCTACGAAGTTCAACTGAATAAAGTTGATGCTTCTAGCTGGTTTGATGTAGATATCGCCAACAAATTCGTTACGGTCGATAACTTCAGGAGTATTGTTTGTTTCATCGCAGACTACGCGGAAGTCGTAGATACCACGACGACCCTGTACATCGCGTAGATATGGTTCAATTAGAGCGACAAACTGTGCGCGTGTGAATTCATCGTTGAATTCGAACAAGCTGTACTTAGCTGCTCTTGCGATTGCCTTTTCAAGTACGATGAATAGACGACGAACGTTAATGCGGTCGAAAGCTGAAGGCTTTGTCAACATTGTCTTATCGCCGTAAAGAACAATTCCTTCACCACGGAATGAAACAACCGGGTTGATACTGTTCTTATAAAGTTCATCGCGGTCTGTCTTGTCTGGATTGTAAGAAAGTTTTACAACATTCTTGATTTGACCACGATTGAAACCGGCTGGTGAGAACCATGGATCACGTTCAAAGTCAGTTCTTACGCATAGACCGGCAATATCACCGTTCATTGGTACCCAACGATATACGTTGTTATACTTGTCGAACTGGTACTTCCAGCTTGAGTCCATAACAGCATAAGATGTTGAACGGTTCATAGCTGTTCTGTAAGCAATAGCATTGTTAGAAGCTTCTGATGTACCAACAGAAACAACGTTTGCTCTTGTTGGAGAACAGAATACAACACAGTCTTTACGATATTCGGCTAGATTATCGATACAGTGTTGAACAACTGCTAGATTTGCTCCACCAGTAACAACTAGAGAGATATCAATTTCTTCTGCATTTGAGAACTTATCATATGCAGTAATACGATTAGCATCTGATACAGCACCAATAGTACCGCCATCTAGTGAGAATGTATATTCATCTTCACCCTGTCCAAATGACTTAGCTGTGGCCGCTGAACCCCAATCTAGAGCGTCTGGAAGTTGATCTGCATCTAATGGTTGGTTTACAATGTAAACATATTTTGAACGATCATTGATTACATTGATATAATAGTTTGAAGAACCGTCAGAAGTTACAGCATCAGAAGCTTTAGATACAAAAGCAAACTTTTCTAGAACTGTGTTTGCTGTTCCTGTTATTCTACCGTCTTCGTCAATAACGATTATGTGCATTTCATCGCCAGATCCGTTCACGGAAGCAGCAAATACAGATGTATTTGGAGCACCATTAAACTGTTCGGCATATGCCCAAGCTGAAGAATTCCACTGAGCGCGTGTCTTATAATCTGTATTGGCGTAAATAGAAACCTTCAAACTGTTTCCTATATCGCCAGGATATCTAGCTGCAACCATACCAGCAGTATTAGCTGCTTCCATATTGATATAGTTTGATGTATAGTCATCTGAATTCTTAATTAGAATTGGTGTTGTTGTTCCTGGGCCACCGGCTGCGTTTTTGGCCAAAGATGTGCTTGCGGCACGAACAATTTTAAGATTACGAGCATAAGCCAAGAAGTTGGCTGCTGTAAAAAAGTCAATGAAGTTATTGTTATCTGGCTTACCGAATGTATCTACCAACTCAACTTCTGAGGAAATCGTGCGGATTTCATCCAATGGTCCCCAATTGAAGTTACCTACGAAAGCACCTTCTGTTGTGCCTACGGCTGGGACAATAGTTGTTAAGTCAATTTCAGATACATTTACGCCTGGTGACAATTGAAATGGCATATTGTTTCTCCTTTACAAGAATTATAATTCATTCTCTACATTATTTAGAAAAACGAGTATTTATAACTTATTTCGCCAGTTTAGATCGTCAAAAGGATAGATTCTGTTTCGATCTTCATACCAAATATCACCGGAAGCATCTTTTTCATTTGGATTATCTATACCATTATCTATAATACCAAAAGGTGCTATATCTTGATCCATTACATCCAATAGTTCTTTCTGCAAAGTCTGTCTGATGTCGTTTTGGATATTCTCTTTAAAGTATCTTTGACCTGTTAACCAGCCAAAATGAACCAGTGTCATAGCCAAATCATCATTATTGCCTTCTTCGGCTTTGAAAGTTTGTCCATCAGCCGAAAAAGTAGTCAATTCCATAATAGTCTGTTCATCATTGATAATGAGTTTGTCGCTCTCGACCAAAGTTTTAAGATTTGTACAACCTATCATCTTGGTCTGTTTTGACGTTTTTAAACCAAATGCAATCTTCTTTTTGAATCCCGGAGATTGTTGTTGACCTTGTTTACCTTTTACTTCAATCTTGATTAAGTTTTCGTATGCAAAGTCATTGTGAATAATATCTGAAACTTGAAGACCAATAGAGTTGATTTCTACCAATATAAAAGCTTCGTTATATGCTTTAGCGACTTGTACTATCTTGGTTGGAAATAGCATCGGCGATATCTTGTTGTCTCGGAATATAGCCACTTGTCGATATGGTATCTCAGTAACATCTATGATAGAGAATGTAGAATAGTCTAGACCTTGACCTTCGGCTACATCTACTGTCATACAGTAAGTTCGGCCTGGTTCAGGTTTTTTGTAGATTTTAAGATGATCTTCTACGGCGATAGGATTATGCCAGACAAGCGAACGTAACTTGACAGGATGAATGAGTGTGTTTGTAGAACCGATGAATTCACATTCAAACTCTTGACGAAACTGATCGGCAGATGTGTTACGAATAGTTTGCTCTTTCCATTCTTCGTCACGACCTGGTACCATACTCCAGTGAATTTCAATTGGTTTATAGTCGCTGCGTTTTTCGAGTGCTTCTACCCACATACGATAGAAAAGATTTAGACCATTTGGTGTAGAAACGATAATAACTTTAGTTGTCTTACCAGAAGAAATGGTAGGATAGGTAGACATGAAGAATGCTTCTGCGATGTTGTTCGGAACGAACGCGAACTCGTCAAGAAAGATTACGTTGAACGATCTACCACGAACAGAGCTACCTGATGTGGAATCGGCAACCGCTCTAGATCCGTTAGCAAATTCAACAGAACCTTTGTTCCATTCTTTGACGCCTTGTTGTAGAAAGCGAGGAAGATGTTCAAATGCCAACTGTAAACGTCCCATGATTTCACGGGCTGTCGATGATTTGTTAGCTAGAATAGCTACGTTGACACTTTCGTTGAACAGAATATAATGTAGCAAGAATGCAACAGATGTGGTTGTCTTGCCTACCTGACGAGGCAGCTTACAAATTGAGAATCGATTTTCATGAAAAGTTGTGAGCATTTCTTTCTGAAAGTCCCACATACGGAATGGCATAAGACCATGATCAACGTTAATGATACGCATGTATTTTGTTGCGAAATAGACAGGATCATTGGCACATTTTATAAACTCATCTATTTCATGCTGAGTGTATGCGTGTTTGTAATCTTCTTTTGGAAGATTAGGATTGCCTTTATAACCATTATTCATTTTGCTTCTTCTCTTCTTTCACTCGTTGAAGCAATTCTGCTGTGCTGCCAACAAACACAGCTTTTTCCACTGTCACAGTCGTTTCTTCTTTTTTGCCATTATCTTTAAGGTCTTTTGTCTTCTTTTGCAAGTCATATAAGTCTTTTGTTGTATCTGCGATTGTCTTCATCATTGTGGCTAAGACTTCGTATGCGCGTGGTGATTCTGATTCCTTAGCTAGATCAGTCAGACTCTCCATGGCAATATTGCCTTTAGTAATAAGATCACGGAAGGTTCTGCGAGATAGATTGTAGTCTGCATCAGCATCGTTTGTTTCATGCGGAGTATTGACTATCAATTCTTCTTTCTTTGTTGGTATAATCTCAACTGCATTTTCAATACCGAGTGCTTCACTTAATGCATCATGTGTTTTACTCATTTATTTCTGGCCATTCCTCAATTTGCGTATTATATCCATAATCATCTTCTGGTTCGGCTGTAATTGGATCAGGTTCAATTACGATCTTAGACAACTTCAACGGCGATATATCAAAACTGTCTAACTGATATCTAGCATTAGATGATAGTGCGCGAATTGTATTGTCTATTTTAAATTGACCTTGTACAGCACCAAGAGCAAGTTTGCCTGTGTTTGCTGACCAACTCAATATCACACCATACGCATTTGCACTTTCATAGCTACTACCTTGATATGCAATGTCTTCTTGCATAAACGTTCCATTGTTTCCACCAGTAAGATTGATTCTTGTTACGTATCCTGCCTGTAATGATGGATCGTTGAAGATGTTTGCAATGACCTTGCGAATGATTTTTGGATTTGTTACTGGACCAAAGTAGTCCACTTTCATTGTAAATTTGAGTGACCATGTGACAAAACGGACAGCATCAAAATTACCTTCATGTTCTATATTGTTTTGTACTGATTCAAGAATGATAGGAATATCTTTTAGTACACCTAGACTACTTACAGGATTTATTGTTACTGTATAGTCCGGAACAAAGTAAGGTAAAATCTGTTCGATAATCTGTGTGCCGTCATCAATGTTCCTGGCATATAGATTTAATTCAAAAGTCAGATCGTAAGGAACAGACATGTATGTTGATTTGCCTGAAGTCGAACTATTAGACTTTGCCACTTTTAACATTGAGTTCTGTTTTCTGGACGCATCATAAGATATGCCGGTCAACTCAAATGATAATCTTGGAAGTCTAACTTGTATCTGTCTTTGCAAATCTGGATCAGCACGAAGACGCGATATATACTTTTCTTTTGGTGCATATGTAATGGGTACTTTTCTGCGTTCAATTTCTGCACCTGTATCTGTGTTTGTTTTTACAAGTGTAATATTGTTAAACATCGTACCAAAAAGCACAACATATTTTCTTGTTAGTTTATGATAGAAGTGTGTACCGAACATTATGGCATTCCAAATGGATTGATTTCTGATAAGTCTATAAACAATGCGCCCTCAGTCTGTATCTCTTTATTGTCGTAGTCATCATAGAATACAGAATCTCCTAATACGTCTGTAGCAGTAACAGTATACACTGTATTTGATGTTACACCACGAATTGTTGTTCCTGTAGCAAACGTGCCTACAATATTGTGCAACTTGAGTTTTTTTGTAGTAAGATCAAAATCTGTAACAGTTGCTTTAATATTTGAAGTGGCAACATTTGATCCTTGATAAACAATTTCTCCGTCGTAGAAACTGCCACTACCATTATTTAAATCCAATTCAATTGTATATGATGCTTCTGACTCAGCAGCATCAATATCTTCAACACCAGTGCTGAAATCTTCATCTGAGAAGCGGAAGAGTTCGCATCGCATTTCGTAAATATATGGATTACGTTTACCGATAGAGAAGAAGAGTAATTCTTCTTCAACGAACTTGATTTCAAAAAGTTTTCTCATGACAGGAACATATAGAAGATCACCTTCACGCGGTCTGTCTGCTATATTCGATGGAACATACTTATTAAATGCTCTAGCAGAAACGATAAAGTTAGAAGTATCTCTAATTTCTAGACCAAATTTAGAGAAGAAGTCACCATCACCTTCGTAACCTTCGACGTTGGCAACATATGTTTCCATAGAATATGCTCTAGTGAATCTAGCATTTACAGTTTCGCCATATATTTCATCATCTCCATTATATGAATCTCTCGGAATATAAAAGCAATCATGTCCCATTATCTGAATAGACTCAACAATCAAGTCTTCCAGTAGTCTCTGTTCGTTTATAACGCCGACTGAATAGTTATTGAAATATACGGAAGTTGCCATTTTATCCTACAAGAAACTGTGGTGGTTCTTCGAACGTGTTACGAATTGTCTGTTCTAATTCTGTGATCTCTTGAACAGCTTCTTCGTAAATTTGCTGACCGTTCATCATGATACCACCTGGAAGCTGCATACCTTGATACTTCTTTAGATTGTTGCCCCATTGACGCTTTATATATGCCGTTGCTAACTTTTTGAGCATACGATCATTATAGATTTGTGGATATGTATCTGGATCAACAATGATCCATCCCTCAAGAACTGCCCATTCGCCCGGAGATATCATTGCCCAGTTCATGTCAATGTAAAGCTTGTCTGTGTGACGATTGAAACGAACTGGTGTTTCACCAGAGAACAACATGTCAAGGGTACGAATATGCTGCATGGTTAGAGCATAGTTGACATAAGAAGTGCTGGTAAAGTCATACAGTTCATGTAGACGTAATTGATAGCGCAGATCGAACATATTGATGGTCGCATTTGACGAGGAAATAGGGAAAATGCGAGTAACACCGATGATGTTATCTGAAATAGGAATCCAACCATTTGTAATGTTTTCGGCCGTAAACTGATGTTTTACATACCAGCGTTCTACACCATCAAAATGGAACTGCTGAATGTACTGAAAAGCTTCGTCAATGCGGTCTTCTACCTGATCATCATCTACGTTGATTTCAATGACTGGATGACCCAATTGACGTAGACACCAATCTTTTAATTGTTCTCTGGATGCTGGAACTGCCATTTAGTGCTTCCTCTATAGTATTATACATATTTATATTATTTGTGTGGAGTGGAAAATGATTGAAGACTATATTAAAACTGGTAAACTCTCTGATAGAGAGATATCCATCATCATTATGGAAGCAGAAAAATATAAGAAAAATGCAGCAAAAGCTACATTGTCTGGTCGAAAAAAGAAAGAACCTAGAGGCTATGTTAATGAGAAAGTGAGAATTTCAAATACATTTTTTCCTGATGCAACAGAAGCATATAAAACTTTCAACATATTACAATCAACGATAATTCAAGAATATGCAAACAAAAAGCTTGGTGTTGCTGACATATCAGAAATACAGTACGTTTATTATCCTTTAGGTGGAAAATTTGACTGGCACCAAGATGTCATAGGTCTAGAAAATAGTAAAAAGCTTAGAGGATTAACTTTTTCGGTTAATTTGAGTGATTCGGATACCTATGAAGGCGGTAATCTAACTCTCAAACTTTCTGAAACAAAAACTGTAAATCTATCAAGAGAAAAGGGGTCTTATATTATTTTTCCGTCTTTCATTAGACATCGTGTTGATGAAGTTACTAGAGGTTCAAGAGAAGCCATTGTTGTATGGTCTTATTTGACACAAGCAGAAATCAATTCAATCAAATGAAAATAACATTAGGAACGACATATTATAACTGTCCAAAACTACTAAAAACATTTCTAGATCATCATAGAGAATTTTTCGATGAGATTATTGTGGTTGACGATGGTTCTTCTGATCCAGCAGAAAAGCATATTGCTGATAGGAATAAAATAAAGCTATATCGTGTTCCCATTGATTATGGTTTTAACAGTCATGGTTGTCGTAATCTTATAATGAAAGAGACTAGTAATGATTGGGTGGTATTGTTTGATGTTGATAGATTAATTGTAGATCCTAAATTTGCAATAAACGTTATTAAAAATAAAAAATTAAATCAAAATATTTTGTATCTTTTTGAAATGTTTTCTGATTATTCTAGACCAGAAAGCATTCACTTGTCTGTAAATGATTTTTTAGTCCATAAAGAACATTTTTGGAAAGCAGGTGGCTATGATGAAGAAATTATAGGATTTCGAGCTGGAGATAGACAATACAGAAGACAACTAGAACATTTTGGAAAAGAAAGAGTTTTAAGTGGAATTGAAGCTAAATTTACCAGAAAACCCAGTATCTTTATAAAGGCTACTTCTCCTAATGACAAAAGAGGAATGCCTAACAACATAGTCAGTTTAATACAAGAAAGAATGAAAACCCCTGATCCAAATAAACCCACTCTAACCTTTGAGTGGCATAGAGTATTTTAACGTTTTATGATAATCATGTGTTGATCGATAATTCGTGTTCCTTTTTTCTTAGTTCTAAACACATTTCTTTCAAGCACAGGTATTCTTGATCTATCACTCTTATGAAAAGAAACATTGTAATAGCCGTAGCTATTAAGAAACTTTTTAATGAAGTTTAGATCATAATGCCAATCTTCAATAACATAATAGTTGTTGAATTTTGTGTGGAAATTTTTAAATGTTCTCAATATATCTTTGTAGTAATGTGACCCATCATCTATAATAACGTCATAGCTGCTGTCTATTTTTTCTAAGATTTGAGGTTTTGTGGAATTTTCTATAATTATTTTTGCTTGAGCAAATTGAATTTGCTTTTTTATAAAATCTTTATTAGTTATATCAATTCCTGTTATATAACACTCAGGAAACATGATGCGCCAAGCAGATAGCGATCTGCCTTGTTTTACTCCAATTTCCAATAGTGAATTTGGAGTAAAATCTTGAAATATTTCATCATAGAATCTATCATAACCATGAACATATCCCTTATCTGTCTTTGCTTGTGAGAATGCTCTAAATGCTTTCATTTCTTATAATCTTTCAGGTTAAAGTTGGTGCCCTTCATCTTATTGATATGCACTAAATCGTTGTTTTTCCATACTAGAACTTCATTATCTTCATATAAGAAGTCGCAGTCTTTGCAGAAAGATACCTCATCAAATCTCTTTTCTGTATGCATCTGACGAAGCCATCTGTATCTCTCACCGTTCCATACACTTTCAATGGACTGATTATCTATTGATCCAAGATCAGCTTCATCATCACGACCAAGTGTTTGACAGCATGGAGCAATGGATAGTTTTCCACCTGTGCTGCTTCCGGCTCTCACTGTCAAGTCGGGCGAGAAAGGTCGCCCGCAAGTCCTCTTCTGACCTTTGCGTTTGTAATCGGGATCATATACACCAGACCAGTTATGCATCTTCCATATCTCAGCATATGTATTTGCCGGTTCTATAAAGTTCTTTTTATATTCTTCTACTTCATAATCAACGTTATCATTGTCTAGAATAAGATGATAAGATGCAACAATTGTTTCTGCTTCTGTACCTTCAACATATCGCTGCGTCTCGGTTGCATTTTTAAGAAGCAAGTCAAATGCATCTCTGGTCATCCACTCTTTATACTTTTCACGATTGTATCCGATAATAGAAAACCTAGCAAGAGCAAGACCGGCATCTACACACTTCTTCATAAAGTCACCGCGCAGATTGTAGCCATTGGTATAGATAAACGGCTTTGCGTTATATTTGCGAACAATACGAATATAGTCTGGAAGATTAGTGTTTAGTGTCGGTTCACCAGAACCTTCTAGATTAACAATGTTTAGTCCATATTCAGCAGCTTCGGCTACAATACGTTCAAAGTCAACTAATGATATCTTCTTGAGCCAATTTTTTCCACGACCGTTCGTCTGCGGACACATAGCACAAGTATAGTTGCAACCACCGTTAACTTCTATTACGGCTCTGTCTATAGATAAAGGTATTGAATAGGGGATGCTCATTTGCTTTCATCTTTGTATTGATATAGACTAAATGATTTTTTTTAACACGATCAACTTTCTCTTGTGCTTGTATCAAAAGTTCATCTACATTAGCATTTATAAACTCATCAGCATTCGATAATAAAACTGCCTGCGGCACAAGAATATTGTTCAGCCATTTTCTGTCGCAGAAAACGAATAAAGGTTTCCACATAAACTTGAACAGTTGATGTGCAAGACCATCATAACCTATACCAAACTCACATCTATTGATTATCTCAATCGCTTCTTTTACTGGCGTTCTGTATGTTATTTCTTCTATCACATAGTTCGATAGTTTCGATCTGATATCTTTCCATCTTTTGTTTACTGGATCTTTCCAGTGGCCAGGAAAAGATACGTTAAAATCTGTTGTCCACAATGCAACATGTTTGGGTTCAGTATTTGCAGGAATATCTGTATACCAAAGACCATGAAGTGGATTAAATTCATCCAGTTGATTATAGAAACGAAAATCAGGATTTGAGTCAAAGACATGACTGATGTATACTTGCGTTAATGGTCGCATGATGCTGCGGATGTAATTACATCGTTCAACTATTGTTTCAGTATCAATAGGTGAGAACAAATGTTCTCTAGAATGATTCCAATGAAACTCCATGTGGACTGGCGTCTGATACTTGATAGCCGATGAATGAGCATAGCCTAGACCAGTAACAAAGTCTCCGTAACCTACTCCTGTACCCCACTTGACCTCAAACATTATTGTCTAAGAACATCATCACGATTGTAATCTCCCTGAGAGATTTCATCAATCATATTTTTCCACATTTCTTTTTGATTGATTACCCAAGCAATCGTAATTCTTTCTTTCTTTGTTTTTGCCATATGCCAGTAGACACGATCAGCCTCTTTTCTTTCGTTTGGATAATAACCAACTTTTACTGACCATCCTTTTTTATCAGGAATAGTATGAATGCTTTTTGTGTCATAATCCCAGAAACTAAATCCTCCATCACCATCTATACTATATGTCATTAGAATATTATATCCTGGTGCATTACCATTATGATGCCATCCGATAAAACCATCTTCTGGATAATACATCGAAAGAGCATTATTTGGAGAACCTAAAAATCTACTTATTCGTGAGATTGCTACAGGCAACTTAGCGATTGTTTTGTTTTCAGGTCTCATTTTTTCCATATCAGCTTGAGGAGTACCTCTGAGGGCTCTTGGATATCCATAGTCGGAAAGTTTTAACTTGAAAGCTGTGAACAGATAATCGTCTGAGCAAGGATCAAGATCAGGTATAAGTTTATCTTTTCGATCAGGTAAAGTTTTTGATAATTCTCTCACACTATCATTATAAAATAATTCAATTGTATTCGATAGTAGTGTCTCTAGACGACCGTTTTTCAACTTGATGCTTTTCATCTTTTATACCTCTCTCAATATTTTTCCAAACATTAGGCATTTTTTGCCACGTATGTTTATCTATTTGCATGATAACGGGTGGTCCATCTAAATCTTCTGGTAAGTCTTGAGATGTAGTATTCCATCGTCTAGATAAAATTTCAATCTTCAAATTATCAAATCTGCTAAATTCTTTAAAAAGACCGCTAGTCATTTTCCATAGAGTAAACATATCAAATTGTTGCCACTCTTGATAGTGATCTTTAGAATATGGCCATGGTGTTGTTATCTGTTTTATATATTCGTCAAACCATGTCTGCATAAAATCAGTAGTCAATTCAGACTTATTATATCCCCACATTGAACCATGATATTTTGGAATATGTTTTCTTGCTTTGTCTATATAAGTCCATTTTATACTGCCAACAGTATACAATAGATTACTTCCACAGAACAGATCACAGTTATCCAAGAAATTAAACATCTTAGATACATCTCTGTGGCAAATCTGAGAATCACAATCATTGTATATTGTTCTCTTATATGGCGATCTTGCCATAGCCCACATTTTCGCTCTAATGTGTATAGGAATTCCTACAATTACGGTATCAAATATTTTACATCTTTCATCAACAAACTTTTCATGAGTGAACAAAGTGACATGTGTTTTTGGAGAAAAGCTTTTTAAAGATTCACATGAAAGTATTGCCAGCTCATAATATAGTCTATCTCTAGAGGCAACATAAATGAAGCCATCATCACTCACTTTATCATTACTATAGTATGTTTTCATTTATTTTTCTTCTGTAGGAGTCTGATTGCTTGCCATAGAGTTTTCAAATTCCTTATCTTCAATCTCATCAAAGATATCTATCATTTTCTTTCCAGTTCTTTCCATGTATCCTGCGAAGGCCATCGCAACAGCTACAAACAAAAGATTGGTATTAGGTGCGCGTCTAATTGATGACTTTTCTTCATCAGTCAATTCGCTGATGAATGGAAGATTAAAGAAGTAAAGCTTCTGATCGAACAAATAACGAAGAATTTCATTTTCTTTTTGTGCTCTACTCTTCTTTTCAAGTCTTTCTTTTTCAATGATCTTTTGTGTTTCAAGATCATTTCTTCTCTTACGCATGACTTCAACATCATGCTCTGCGACAATTCTGTCCCACATTTCATTGACTCCAGCTTCTCTTTTATCTGGAACCTTAAGTTCTGCAACAGTTTGTTTGCCTGATTCATCTTCTAGAATCATTCTCACTCTAGTTTTTTCCAGATCGATGAACTCTGGGTTTTTAATAATTGGATATGTAGTCATTTTTTTTACCTGTTAACAATTGGTTTAATTTATCTTTACGAACTCATATTTATTTCCTGTAAATACAACATCAACGGGAATTTTATTAACATTGTATTTTGCTATTTGATCTAACCACCATTCTTTTGGTTTGATAGTTATATGCACATTCTCACCAGTTGTAAAAAATGTGCCTCCGGTAATCATGCAAATTGTAAAGAAAACAAATTTTTTTGCTCTACTAAAGATATTGTTGAATAGCAATTCAAGTCTTTCTTCAGGAACATGTTCTAGAACTTCAACGCATATTACACCATCAAACTGTTTATTTGGCAATTTGTTAAATGGTTCATAGTATGGCTCATAACATTCCACATCTACACTCCAATAGAGATCAAGATTTTGCTTGCTGTATTGTATTCCTTTACCACTACCATAATCAAGAACTGTTTTGCTTCTTGTTCGCCTAACAATATTGTGTATCAAGTTTCTAAATTCATAAGTTGAATGTCCATCAAATTTCCAACGCAATTTATGAAAATTTAGATACTCTGCATCATAATCTATCATCTTATTTCTTTCTAATAGCAACGATGTATTCTATGCTGCTTACATTACTTTTATCTTTTCCTTTGTTTAGGAAAACATCATTGGCTAACAAATATTTCAGACCAACATTGTCATGATGATAGATTTTCATTTCTTTAAACTCTTTAGAATTAGAAGCTATAAAATCTGACAGTTTCTCAATGTTTTCTTCATTATATCTATGTCCAATATCTTCTATAAAATAGAGTCCACCGCTCTTTAAATATTTCCATGCACATTCAAAAGTTTTGATTTGAGTGAGAGGATGATGATCTCCATCATCTATAATGATATCAAATTCTTTTCCGTAAAACTCTATCCAATTATCTTCTTTTGTACTATCAATGTTATATAGTCTTGCCTTTTTAAAAAGCTCATGATTTTTTTTAAGTTCGTTTCTCTGATAGATTATGCCACTATGCCAGTCGTTATCAATACCATAGATTGTTGAGTTGGTAAAATATCTTTGCCATGCATAGATACCATAACCTTCTTTTATACCTATCTCCATGATGTTGAGTTTTTCTGTTCTCAGTTTTTTGAAGTATTTGGAATAAACTCTGTCATAACCTCTCCATCCGCCCCTGTCTGTTTCATCAGGACTTCTGCCAGGTATTTTTTGTTTTTTGGTATAAGAATTGTGAACAGGATTATAATTCAGAAACGTTTTCAGTTCTGAATCAGAAGCTGGCAATTTGTCATAATGAATAGACTTGTCAAATATCATATTTTTTTAAACTTATGAAAATCATTTGGATTAAAAAGATCACGATTGGAAGTGCAAAAATGTTCGATGGTATTTCCATACTTATCAGACATAACTTGATTACTAGCTGCTTCAAATTTTTTATGTGAAACAGTCACAACTTTGTCTTTTATTTTTTCATTAATAGCAAATTTTTCTATGGTGGCATATGGTCCAGCATTAATATTTATTTTGTTTAGAAGATTTATAAGTTTTTCAGCAAACCAGGGAAATATTACGTATGATCCTGTAGCAGCTTTATCAAAGAATATGATTCCATATTCAAGATCAAACCAGAGTTTTTCAGGATGTTCAAGATATGAATCATGTTCCAAAATCATTATAGGCATTTTTTTCTTAATACATTTTTTCCATAACATATAATGACTATAAAAACATCCTTTTTCGGTATCTGTAAATTCTGCTTTTATATTAAGTTTTTTATATTTTTTAGAAGAACTATATTTTTCCCACTTAAGGTCTTTTAAATTTTCTAAATCTTCAGGAACAATGGCATCAAATCTTTGTACATGTAGACCAAATGATTCCCAACTCTTCGTGCAATAGTCTGCATAATATTCAGAAGCTTCATTATTTTTAATTACAATCATATAACAATCGATGAAAGTAGGGAACTTCAAGCAACTCTTCTCCAAAGTGTTCTGGTGCTGATTGTACTTGTTGTGCTTCCTACTCTATCGCCAGTAAAGCTGCCTGTGCCGTCATAATTAACAGTTGCTAGATAGCTTGTTCCATCAAAATCGGTAAGTGCTGATGTGAATGTTTGAGGACCAAGATATGTTGAAGTATTAAATCCTGTTGCGTCTGGATCTGTAAATGAATTGAATCCTGCAAATGCTGCAGGACTTGTATATGTAGCTGGACCCGTATATGTCGAAGTATATGTGAGAGCATCATCACCAGTGTATAATCTTGTACCTTGATATGTCACAGTATAAGAAATCGAATCTTCATCAGTATATAATCTTGTACCAATATATGTTCCTGTATAGCTTGGCAGACCGTCAAATGCTGGACCCGAATATCCAGGTGATAGATCATAAGCATTAGCGTTTGGCGCTGTAAAATTGCCTGTGAAGTCTCTAGTGCCATAGAATACCGGTGGGAATCCTTGAGGTGTTGGCGAAGTACCAGGACTGAACGGAAATGGTCCGCCTTGGTAAGTTGCACTATAAGTTTCAGGACCAAGATATGTTCTAAAATAGTTTCCTGTATAAGGTGTACCAAAAGCAGTACCATCAAATCCGGTAAATACACCAGTGAATGTTTGAGGACCAAGATACGTCGAACTGTTAAAGTCAGTTAAAGCTGACGTAAATGTTGATGGTCCCAAATAGTTTGGACCAGTAAATGTTAGTGCATCTGGATTTGTAAATGAATTGAATCCTGCAAATGCTGCAGGACTTGTATATGTAGCTGGACCTGCATATGTTAGTGTATAAGAAACAACATCATCACCAGTGTATTGTCTTGTACCAGTATATGTTCCTGTATAAGGAGTAGAATCTACATTTGTATATGTTGCTGGTCCAGTAAATCCAGATGTAGTAATGTTTTCTCTTGTATCAGTTACAGTTCCTACATTTGTCCATGTACCTGTTGCCGGCGCAGAAGCCTGTAAAGCATAAGTACCAATACCAGTTGCAATGATGCGCTCTTCAATTGTTTTGATTAATGCTTGAATCTCGGCTGTAGAAAAATTCTGAATAAATCCAGAAGAAAGTTTTACAGGATCTCTATTTGTGAGAACAGCACCAGATGTCGTTCTATGCCACAGTTTATAATCAGTGACAACAACAGTAAGATTTGTGATTTCATCAAGTAAAGTGCCACGACTTACCCAAGTTGCACCGTCAGCAGGAGCAGAAGATGCAAGATAATATGCATTTGTTCCACCCGTACTGGCTACCATTCTTGCAATGATTTCGTCAGCTAATTGTTCTTTAGTTGTAAGATTTTCTTGAAGAATAGTTTGATTAGGCACAGATGTATCTAGACCAACATGCATCGGAGGATCACTTGCTGCGCCTAGTGTTGCTGTTGCGACTTGAGAAAGTGTATATGTGCTAGATACAGTTGTTGTGTTTGTACCGCCTGCTGCATCAACCAACGATGTATCAGTAAAAGTTCCGATAGATGCTGTAGTACCAACTGACATAGTGCCTGTATATGTACCAGCAGCCATTACACGAAGAACGCGCTCGGCTAAATCATCCAGTTGTGCATTGGAAAATTTTTGAATTGAGTTTGTTGATGAGTCAAAATAAACTAGATTATGCGCCATTTTCCATTCACTTCAATGTTTGTTTCATATTTAGTTGCCCCATACAACTGTTCCTGTCGAGTCTTTAATCAATAGCTGTCTGTTCGAACTATCATACAAACCAGCAGATTTTATTATACTAGTTGAATTGATGCCACCTGTTACGTAAAGACCGTTTAAATTAACTCTTGCTCTATTTGTGCCGCCTACATGAATTGTTACGTTTGCTCCTGCAGGAACAACACCATTCAAGTTGTTATCTGTTATACTGAAACCATATAGTGTTCCCCACATATCAATATGGTTCATCACGTTTGTTGTGGCTGAAGAAACTCTTGAACCAAATGAGATGCCGCCCGCTGTAAAATCAAGATTGCCAGAATAAGTGGCTCTTGTTGTTACGTTTGCTAAAGCGTTGTTAGCTTCAAAATATGCATTATTGGCATGTATTCTGGCAGTATTAGCTTGTTCAAATGACTGATTGGCGTGTGTTCTGGCAGTATTAGCCTGTTCAAAACTTAGATTGGCATGTATTCTGGCAGTGTTAGCTTGAACGAATGCTGTATTAACATGAATACCTGTCGTATTCATAAAGAGCATTGATGCATTAGCTAGAAGTCTAACAGTATTTGCCTGTTCAAATGATTGATTAGCATGTATTCTGGCTGTGTTAGCTTGTTCAAAAGATAAGTTAGCGTGTGTTTCAGCAGTATTAGCTTGATCAAAACCTAGATTAGCATGAACTCTTGCTGTATTAGCTTGTTCGAATGATACGTTTGCATGTATTCTAGCTGTGTTAGCTTGTTCAAAAGATAAGTTAGCGTGTGTTTCAGCAGTATTTGCTTGATCAAAGCTCAAATTTGCATGTATTCTGGCAGTATTAGCTTGAGTAAATGCAGTATTGACATGAATACCTGTTGTATTCATGAAAAGCATTGATGCATTAGCTAAATTTCTAACAGTATTTGCCTGTTCAAATGACTGATTTGCGTGTGTTCTGGCAGTATTAGCTTGATCAAATGATGCACCGATTGTTACAATAGCATTAGCGCCACCGAGAATGATGTTGCTTGTCTTAAGTGTGGCATTTAATACTGAAATAGTAAAGTTATTTGCTGCTGTGTCAATATGATTTGGATTAGGTTCTTTATTATAACCTTCAAAGATATAGTATTCTTTGACTGTCGCATCTCTAAAAATACCAGTATGAACGTTTTGTCCTGTTCCATCTACATAGTTTGCGACAAAACCGATATCAACAATATCAGATGTATAATTGTTGCCTGCAAGATAGATTAATGGATCAGAAACTTTCAACGTTTCACTATCAACAATGAAAACATTACCATTAACTGTAAGTTTTCCTACAATTGATACATCACCCGTAACTGTTCCACCTGTTTTTGGCAAAGCATTGTTGGCAGTATTATAAGCATTGTTAGCATGTGTAAATGCTAAATTAGCAATCGCATGAGCAGAATTAGCTAATGCGTAAGATGCATTAGCTGTTGATTGTCCGGCATTACCACTAGCTTGACCTGCATTAGCAGAAGCAAATGCATTGTTGGCATGAATGAACGCTAGATTAGCTTGAGTGAATGCAGACTGTGCAGTTTGAATAACAGTGTTGCCATTTGCAAACGCGGCTTGAATTGTAGGCACAATATTCATTGAAGCAATAGTCGCATGACCATCAACAGACATATTGACAGTGCCGGCACCAGTGTTAATTATTTGCAGTGTATTTGTGTTGCTACTGGTCGTAAAAAATCTTAATGAATCTTGATAGGAATCTATTGCCCAATCGTCATAATCGCCTGCACCCGATAATTGAATTTCGCCGCCTTCAAAATTTCCATTTGTTGCTGTA
>JACCDW011656848.1_pt1 | contig 23937 bp, 26 predicted proteins | sample 7449781 | NCBI WGS metagenome assembly JACCDW01 (sample SAMN15323449, study PRJNA562643) | freshwater metagenome | isolation source: river surface water | place: USA:Blue River Watershed | collected 2017-08-18
GATCCGTCCGATCCGCGCACTTCGTTTAACGATCCGCGCTATGCCCAACTCAAGCGCGAACAGATCCCGCTGACCGAGTGCTTAAAGGATACCGTCGCGCGCGTCATGCCGTTCTGGAATGAAGCTATCGCGCCTGCGATCCGCGCCGGCAAGCAAGTCCTGGTTTCAGCACATGGCAACAGCCTGCGCGCGCTGATCAAATATCTGGACGGCATCAGCGAAACCGAGATCGTTGGACTGAACATTCCAAATGGGCAGCCGTTGGTCTATGAACTTGATGCAGATCTCAAACCGATACGCAGTTACTATCTCGGCGATCCTGCCGTAATCGATGCCGCACTCAAAGCGGTCGCCAGCCAGGGCAAGACCAAATAATCTCACGCATGCTTATCAAACGCAGTCTGCTTGCCTGTGCCCTGGCAGCGTCCCTGTGCGGATCGCTGCAGTACGTTCATGCACAAGCCAGCGCAAAAATCAGCGAGCGCGCGCGCCAGAAACAGCAGGCCGAGCAGGAACGCGCAGAGCTGCAAAAAAAGCTCGGTGATCTGAAAGAAGACATACAGAAAACCGAGAAGGCGCATAGCCATGCGGCCGATGCACTGGCTGCATCGGAAGCGGCCATCTCCAATGCCAATCGCAGCTTGCGCGAACTGCTCGCCGAACAGGCGCAGGTACAGTCGCGCCTTGCTGCACTAACCAAAAGCGCCGAGGAACTGCAGGCCACCGTTAAAAAGCAGCGCATGCAACTGGAAAAAAACCTGCGCGGGCAATATCAGAGCGGACCGAACGATCCTATCCGCCTGATCCTGTCCGGTGACAATCCAAACCGCATCAGTCGTGAATTGCGCTATCTGGGCTATGTATCGCAGGCACAGAGCAAGGCCATCGCGGCACTGGAAGCCAACCTGGCGGCCATCGAGACCAATAAGGCCGAAGCAGAAGAAGCCCGAAGTGCGCTGGAAGAGATCGCCAACGAACAGCGCGAACAAAAAGCATTGCTGGAGCGCGAAAAATCCAACCGCAAGAAGCTCGTCTCGCAGCTGTCGAACAAACTCGGTGCGCAACGCAAGGAAGCCGGCAACCTGGCGCGTGACGAAGAACGACTGGCAGTGCTGCTCGACAGGCTGACCAACCTGATCGCACAACAGCGCAAGGCTGAAGAAGAAGCGGCCGCCGCCAGAAAACGCGCGCGGCTGGCAAAGGAACGTGAACGGCCGGCAGACAAGCCTGGCGAACGTCAGGCTGATAAAAAATCCGACAAACCTTCTGGCAAGCCAGCCGGTGCCGAGCAGGCAAACAAAGATCGCGCAAAAGAAATCGCTGCCGCTGACGATAAAGAAACAGATACGGTAGTTTCATCAGGCAGCGGCACGGAATTCGCCAAATTGCGCGGCAAGCTGCGCATGCCGCTAAAAGGCACCATCGTGGCCGGCTTTGGCGCAAAACGTCATGAAGGACCAAGCTGGAAAGGGCTGTTCATTAAGGCAGCCGAAGGTAGTGAAGTCAGGGCAGCAGCGGCCGGCGAAGTGATCTTCGCCGACTGGATGCGCGGCTTTGGCAACCTGCTGATACTGGACCATGGCGGCCAGTACATGACAATTTATGGCAATAACCAGGCCGTGCTGAAACGCGCGGGAGAAAGAGTAAAAGCAGGCGATGTGATTGCCGCTGCCGGCAACAGCGGCGGCAATGAGCATTCAGGTTTATACTTTGAGATGCGGCACCAGGGACGGGCGATTGACCCGCTGGTTTGGATAGATAGGTGAACTATGAGCAGTAAACTAAAGAACTTGGGCTTGATCGGGCTGGGACTCATTGCCGGCATAGCAGGCTCGATGCAATTCGACGCTCTGGCGCAAAAAAATGCTGCCTCACCTCTGCCGATTGAAGAGCTGCGGCAGCTCGCGGATGTGTTCGGGCTGATCAAGTCGGACTATGTCGAGGTTGTCGAAGACAAAAAGCTGCTCACTGAGGCCATCTCCGGCATGGTGGCCTCGCTGGATCCGCACTCTGCGTATCTTGACAAAAAAGCATTCAAGGAACTGCGCGAAAGCACACAAGGCAAATTTGTCGGCTTAGGCATTGAAGTCGGCATGGAAGACGGCTATGTGAAAGTGATTGCGCCTATCGAAGACTCCCCGGCCTACAAGGCCGGCCTGAAGGCAGGTGACCTGATCACGCGCTTAGATACCACGCCCGTCAAGGGCATGACGCTGGATGAAGCAGTCAAGCGCATGCGCGGCGAGCCCAATACAAAGATCACGCTGACCGTCGCGCGCAAGGATGAAGACAAACCCCTGCTAATTACGATCACGCGTCAGGAAATCAAGGTACAAAGCGTCAAGGGCAAAATCATAGAACCAGGCTATGGCTGGGTCAGGGTTTCCCAGTTCCAGGAACCGACTGTCGAAGACCTGTCAAAGAAGCTCGCCGCACTGTATGCAGCCGAACCGAACATGAAAGGTCTGGTGCTGGACCTGCGCAATGATCCCGGTGGCGTATTGCCGGGCGCAATCGGTGTATCGGCCGCTTTCCTGCCTAAGGATGTCACCGTCGTCTCGACCAATGGCCAGATCGCGGATTCAAAAGCGACTTATCTGGCGCGCAAGGATTTTTATGCGACCCGCGTCGGTGGCGATCCACTGGCGCGCCTGCCTGAAGCGGTCAAGAAAGTGAAGCTGGTGGTGCTGGTCAATTCCGGTTCGGCCTCGGCTTCCGAGATCGTTGCCGGCGCATTGCAAGACTATAAGCGCGCCACCGTAATGGGTACGCAAACTTTCGGCAAGGGATCGGTACAGACCATACGCCAGATTTCAGCCGATACAGCAGTCAAGCTGACCACCGCCCGTTATTACACGCCTAACGGTCGCTCTATTCAGGCACGCGGCATCGTGCCGGATCTGCTGGTCGATGAATATCCTGATGGCGATGGCATGAATGGCATGCGCCTGCGCGAAGCCGATCTGCAAAAGCACCTGAGCAACGACAAGGACAAGGAAGCCGGCCCCGGTGCCAATGTCATCGACGAACTCGAGGAACAAAAGCGTATTGCCGCGCTGGAGAAAAAACGCAAGCCGCTGGAATTCGGCAGCAAAGAAGATTTCCAGCTTGTGCAGGCGCTGAACCACTTGAAAGGCCTGCCAGTACAGCTGTCGAAATCGGCCAAGATAGAAAGCAAGAAAGAGCCGACCATCAATAGCAACGACGGCCACGGCGAAAAGAAATAAGCGTTCCGCAAACTCACCATGCTCCGGCGCCATGCCGGAGCATCGGCAAGCACAATCATGATGTTGTCATCCCACCTGTCTAGCGCACTGCGCCACTCATGAACGACGAACAACTGCTGCGCTATTCGCGCCATATTCTTCTAGATGATATTGGCATCGAAGGCCAGGAAGCCCTGCTTGCCAGCCATGCACTGATCATCGGTGCCGGCGGACTGGGTTCGCCTGTGGCACTGTATCTGGCATCGGCCGGTGTGGGCAAGATCACCCTAGTCGACCATGATGATGTCGACCTGACCAATCTGCAGCGCCAGATCATGCATGTCACGTCGCGCGTCGGCCAGCCCAAGGCACTGTCGGGCAAGGCTGCGCTCGCCGAGATCAATCCCGGCATCGAGGTTGTCGCCTTGCGCGAACGTGCAGATGCAGTGCGACTGGCCGAGCTGGTTGCCAGCGCCAATGTCGTGCTCGATTGCACGGATAATTTTTCTACCCGCCATGCGATCAATCGCGCCTGTGTCAGCGCACGGGTGCCGCTGGTATCCGGCGCGGCCATCCGCATGGACGGCCAGATTGCGGTGTTTGATCCGCGTGCAGGCGATACGCCCTGTTATGCGTGCCTGTTCCCGCCCGATCAGAAATTTGAAGAGATCCAGTGCTCGACCATGGGCGTGTTTGCGCCATTGGTCGGCATTATCGGCACCATGCAAGCGGCAGAAGCATTGAAATTATTGATGGGTGTAGGCACTAGCCTGTCACGGCGCTTATTGCTGCTGGATGCGCGCGAAATGGAATGGACTCCGATCAAGACTGCGCGCAACCCCGGCTGCACCGTCTGCGGCCACTGAGTTCAGCCCAAAAGCAACGTAATTTGCTGGGCGGCCGCCTCAGTCGGCATGACTTTGAAACCGCTTTTCGCAAAGCGATGCCAGCGTCCCATCACAAAAGCCATCAGTAGCCCGGCACGCAATGCGGCCTCTTCTTCGCGCAATGATGTTTGTGTGGCCGCCACTTTCCAGCACTGGCGCAAGGCCAACTCGATACGTTCGACAAATTGATTCATCCGCTGTTGCAGCCGCTCGTCTTCATTGACCAGTGCATCGCCGATTATCACTTTGGTCATGCCCGGATTTTGTTCGGCAAATTCCAGCAGCATGCGAATGATGGTACGCGCCTGCTGCAGGCCTTCTTCCTCTTTTTCGTTGATCTGGTTGATCAGGCCAAACACCGAAGATTCAATGAACTCGATCAAGCCTTCGAACATTTGCGCCTTGCTCGCAAAATGCCGGTACAGCGCGGCTTCAGACACATCCAGTCTGGCAGCCAGTGCAGCAGTGGTGATTTTTTCGCCTTTGGGGCTTTCCAGCATGCCTGCCAGTGTCTGCAGTATCTGTAGCTTGCGTTCGCCCGGTTTCGTAGTTGCCATAAGTTTTATTGATGAAGCAATCGATCGGATCGTGCCTGTGTTTCAGCGCAGCCTGTACACCTGTCTGGGCAATTGTCTCAGCGATTTTACTTGTACATTTACAAAAGCGGGACGGGCGGGATTGACGCTCATATAGCGCGTGATCCAGACGGTACGTATGCCCAGCGATTTTGCGGCCTTCAAATTCTGCAGCGTATCTTCAACCAGTACACAGTCGCGCGCCGGCAGGCGTTCCCTGGCCAGCAGTTTGCGCAGCAACAGTCGCGAGGGTTTGGGCCGCAACTGCCTGTGCACATGCATGGATTCTATCGGCAAATGTGCAGCAAAATGCCGGTGCAATCCCAGATGCCGCACGACGCTATGCGCATACTCAGCCGGTGCATTGGTGAGGAGGATTTTCCTGCCCGGCAGCCGTGACAGCCAGCGTCCCACACCGCGCTCGGCGCGGATCATTTGTGCAAGATTATCAAACTGATGCGCATCACGCAGAAAATCTGCCGACTTCACGCCATGATGCCGCATCATGCCCAGCAGGGTCGCACCATAGCGCTGCCAGTAGGCGATGCGCAAGGCATTGACGGCCTGCGGATGCGAGGGCTTGCTTTCTGCATCCAGTACGCGCGCAATCAGCGCGTTCATGTTGTCATTAATCGCAGGGAAAATCGCATGCGAGGCATCATGCAGCGTATTGTCCAGGTCGAACAACCAGGTCAGTCGCCGACGGGGGCGCGCGGCGCCTTGTTGCATCGGACGGTCAGTGCGAGCGGATCATGGTGCCGAACGCCTGCTCGGTCAGCACCTCGAGCAACAGTGAATGTTCGATGCGGCCATCAATGATATGCACGGTGTTGACGCCGGATTTGGCGGCATCAAGGGCCGAAGAAATTTTCGGCAGCATGCCGCCGGAGATGGTGCCGTCCTCGAACATTTCGTCGATCTCGCGCGCCGACAAGTCTGTCAGCAGATTGCCTGCCTTATCGAGCACACCGGGTATGTTGGTCATCATGATCAGCTTTTCGGCACGCAGGATCTCGGCGATCTTGCCGGCCACCAGGTCAGCATTGATGTTGTAGGCCTGGCTATCATCTCCAAACCCGATCGGCGAGATGATAGGAATGAATGCATCATCTTGCAGCGCCTTGACGACTGCAGGATTGATCGCCTCGATCTCGCCGACAAAGCCGATGTCCAGGAACTTGCCGGGATTGCCCTTGTCAGGCATTTGCATCTTGCGTGCGCGGATCAGCCCGCCATCCTTGCCGGTCAGGCCGACGGCCTGGCCACCATAGTGATTGATCAGCATGACGATATCCTGCTGCACTTCGCCACCCAGCACCCATTCAACGACTTCCATGGTCTCTTCATCGGTGATGCGCATGCCCTGCACGAAGGTGCCTTCCTTGCCGATTTTTTTCAGCGCGCTGTCGATCTGCGGGCCGCCGCCGTGCACCACCACAGGGTTCATGCCGACGAGCTTCAACAAAATGACATCGCGCGCAAAGCCATGCTTTAAGCGTTCTTCCGTCATGGCGTTGCCGCCGTATTTGACGACGATGGTCTTGCCGTGGAATTTGCGAATATAGGGCAGTGCCTCAGCCAGAATCTCCGCCTTGATTTGCGGGAGAACGGCAGCGGATGGCAGATCGGTCATGACGGGTCCAGAAAAAATTTGCTGAGATTTTACAGCGAAATGATCCGACATTCGCGCATAATCTTGCGCCGCACAGATCAGGCCGCTAAGCTTGGTCATACTATTGCGGCAAGGCCTATACCTATCGACTTATAAGACAAGCATGATGAGCATGTGTGAGCGTTGCGAACAATCATTCACCTGCGGCCTCCTGGATGGCGCAGCGAATGCGCCGTGCTGGTGCACGCAACTGCCGCCCTTGCCACTTGACCAACTGGGCCAGAACAGTCATCGCTGTTATTGCCCGGATTGCCTGCGCACTCTGACAGAAAAGCCGGCAGGATAAAGCTGCGCTGCGCAAAACACATTATTCGCAGTCACGCACCGCCACGCCGGTGAATTTCTCCAGGATCTGATCGAGTTCCTTGCGCGGCCCGGGCTCCAGTCCCAGCAAATGATACGCCGTGCGTGTCGATGTCATCGGATATTGTTCAATACGGACATCCGTCGCACCAACTCGCTGTGCATGTTCCAGCTGGGCCTGTGCTGCTTCTTTGGTGCTGAAAATTCCCAGCGACAGTCCCCACTGCCTAGGCGACTGCTCTTGAATGATATGCATGTCTTCAAATCCGAGCTTGCGCAGTTCGGCAAATCGCTGGTTGGCTGCCGCCTGCCCTTTTTTTTGCGGCGGCAAGAACACCATATAGGTGCCCAGTTCTTCAACTGACAGTTTTTTCGGCAAGGCGGTCAGCTTCAGGCGAGCCAGCTGGGTCTCAAACAGCATCGCCGTGTGCTTGTTGAAATTGCCCACTTCTATGCACGAGGGTACTGCATTGGCGTTGACGTTGGCCTTAGCATTGAGCTTGTCCCTGGCTTCCTCGGGCAGCAAGGTGATGCGGTCTGCATGCAGCTGCTGATTGAGGCGATCAGGCTCATGGCCGGCACGATCCCATTGCCCGAACCCGGACGGGAACAGTATCAGCAACAGCAGATTGGCCAGCAACAGCAGCCAGAACAAAAATTTTGTCATGGTGAAGCAGGCTCCGCTGCGCTGACTGCCAGTCCGATCAGCACCAGATTATCGATTTGCTGATGCGGCAGCGGTAAATACGGCGCGATGAATGTGGCCGCACCGCCGGAGAGCACACAGTGCACATCGGCGCTATGCAAGCTTTCAGCAGCACGGCAGATCGCACCGACCTGCGCATTGATGCAGCCGCTAATGATCGCTTCCTGCGTATTGTCTGCAAATGTATCGCTGAACTTCACTTCTGCAACATCAGGTAGGGCCGCTGTGTTGTGCGCCAGCGAGCGCGCCATGGTAGCCAGCCCGGGCAGTATCATGCCACCCCTGAAATTACCTTGTGCATCAAGCGCATCTATCGTCGTAGCGGTGCCGCATGTGGCCACCAGCAGGGCCGTATTGGGAAACAAGTGATGCGCGCCTATCAGCGCAGCAAATCTGTCGCAGCCGAGTTGCGCGGGTTGCCGATAGCCGTTGAGTATGCCGGCCTGCTTGTCTCTGGATACAAACCATTGCACGCCTGTAGCCGGCACACCGGCAATAAGCAAAAGCTGCTCTAGCTGTGCGGCCACTGCGACACCTGCGACATTTGAAATCAGGCAGCGCTGTATGCCTAATGGTTTCCATTGCGCAGCAAGACTGGCCATCGCTTCATGCGCTACCGAACCTGTCGCCTGCCAGTCGCCTGCCCGTTGACCCGGCTGTTGCACTGCCCATTTGATGCGCGTATTGCCAGCGTCAATCAGCAGCATGATGTGCTCCCAAAGACTGCGCGCGCAACGATACATCGCCGGCAGTAATTGACATACATTGCGGTGCAGAGGCTGCTGTCTCAAGCAACAGGCAGCCATGCTGGTCTATGCCGCGCGCGATGCCTTCATGTACCACACGGCCCGCCTCCAGTATCACCACCGGCCTGTCAGCATGTGCATGCAATTTATGCCAGCGCGACAGGAACGGCGCCAGCGCATTACGCTCAAATACCGGCATCGCCGCAACCAGTGCATCGGCCAGTTCGGCCAGCAGTGCATTGCGGTCGACTGGCTCTGTATCGAGGGTGGCGATGGCGCTGCCGATTGCATTGCTTAATGTGCCGTTGTCATGAATATTGATGCCTATGCCGATCACGGCCCAGGCAGCAGGATTGGCCTGATGGCGCAGGCTGGCCGTCTCGATCAGAATGCCGCCTAACTTGGCGCCGTCTTTCAGTAAATCATTCGGCCATTTCAATTGCACCGGCCAGCCATGCCTGCCCAGTGTTTCGGCCAGCACCACGCCAACGGCCAGTGGCAGGCCGATCAGTTCAGATACTTGTTTTTCAAATCGCCAGGCCAGCGAAAAGCACAGGCTGTGTCCCGCGGCCGACTGCCAGTTGCGACCGGCGCGACCGCGACCGGCAGTTTGCCGCTCGGCTGCACGCAATACTGGCTGTACCATTTCATCAAGGCGCGCACGCAGATCCGCATTGGTGGAAGCGGTTTCACCGACCACTTCAATGACCAGCCCATGGCCGGCTGCTTGCGACAGCCCGGCGATCAGCGCGGCATCTAACGGTGCGTGCAGAAGTACATTCATGGCCTGCATTGTATCGGCAGGAAGGCAAGACGGGTAACAGACTGACAAGAACGCAAAATAACAAGTCAGGCAAGTCCTTCTCAATCATGCTGCCAGTGACGCCGGATTTTTTGTTTGGCACGATAGCGCAAAATCTCCCTTAAACTGGCGACTATGCCTGAACACGTCATCCCGACCGCCGCAAAACGATCCGCACGCACTGGCGCCCATCCCGGCAAAGCCTCCACCTCCGTGCGCATTACGCTGCTGATTTATGTTTTGCTGGTGGTCTATGCCAGCTGGTATCCGCTCTCAGGCTGGCGCGATAATGGTCTGGCGCCGTGGGCTTATCTGGCCGATCGCATGCCGCGCTACTGGACCTGGTTCGACCTGATCGTCAATGTCATCGCTTATGTGCCGCTGGGTGCCTTTGCGGTGCTGGCTTTATATCCATTGCTGAGCGGCCGATGGGCAATCATCATCTCTGCCGCAGGCGGCATCCTGCTGGCGACGCTGATGGAGACAGTGCAGACTTATCTGCCGACACGCGTGCCCAGCAATCTTGATTTACTCACCAACACACTGGGCATCATCATCGGCGCCTTTGCCGGCAACCGGATGCGCCGCCAGTTCCTCGAGCAAAGCCAGCTTCGCGCATTGCGTGACAACTGGTTCCCGGATCATGCCAGCACCGGACTGATCGTTGCTGCGCTATGGCCGCTGGCGCAAATTTATCCGCAGGCTTATCTGTTCGGCCATGGCCAGCTGCTGCCGGTCATATCCGGCTGGCTGTCTGAATGGATGAATATGCCTGTCGATCTGGGCCAGCTGCTGTGGCATGAATACAGCGTCAGCGTCGAACAATATTTACTGGCTGAAGTGATCATCACTGCATGCTGCATGACCGGCGCGGTCTTGACCTTGTTATGCCAGGTGCGCGGCGATGCGCCGAAATATCTGCTGGCATTTTTACTGATGGCCGGTGCGCTGGCGACCAAGACGATTGCCAATGCGATCCTGTTCACGCCTGACAATGCGTTCACTTGGCTTACGCCAAGCGCGATCGGCGGCCTTTTGATCGGCGTCATCATGTTAGGCGGCCTGTCGCTGGCGCCGGCACTGGCCCAGCGGCGCGCAGCCATCTCCGCATTGGTGATCTGTCTGTTGGTCGTGAACATGGCGCCGGCCAATCCTTATTTTTTATCAACGCTGCAAGACTGGACCCAGGGAAGGTTCCTCAATTTCAATGGCGCTGCGCATTTTCTCTCTCTGTGCTGGCCATTTTTTGCACTCTGGTACCTGACGCACCGCACCCATCGCGCAGCGTGAAGGCAGGCATCCCTGGGTGTATCATGCTGCCCTGTGCGACACTCCCTACACGGACTGGCAATGGAAAACCAACCTTATTTCAAGCATCACGTATTTTTCTGCATTAACGAGCGCAGTGACGGCCGCGCATGCTGTGCCGATCGCGGTGCGAAAGCAGCGCAGGAACATGCAAAACAGCGCCTCAAGAAACTCGACCTCAACGGCGCAGGCAAGATCCGCATCAACAAGGCCGGTTGCCTGGACCGTTGCGAAGAAGGGCCGGTACTGGTGGTCTATCCGGAAGGTGTCTGGTACACCTATGTCGACAATGAAGACATTGACGAAATCGTCGATGCACATCTGGTCGGCGGCAAGATCGTCGAACGCCTGAAAATCTGATCAACAGGCTCAACCTGATCAGACATGAACGCACAGACGCAAAATTTTTCCATCACCGGCGCAGCCGGCGCGCTCGAATGCAAGCTCGATTTGCCGGTTGATCAGGCGGTGCGCGGGATTGCACTGATCGCCCATCCGCATCCGCTATATGGCGGCACCATGGACAACAAGGTCACGCAAACACTGGCACGCGCATTTGTTGCGCTCGGCTATGTGTGCGCGCGCATGAATTTTCGCGGCGTGGGTGCATCCGAAGGTGTGCATGATGCAGGCCACGGCGAGACTGATGACATGGAAATGCTGCATGCGCATATGCAGGCGCATTATCCGGGAGTACCGGTTGCGCTGTCTGGCTTTTCATTCGGCACCTTTGTGCAGTCTCAATTGCAACAACGATTGACTGCGCGCGGCGCAGCGGCCGAAAGACTGGTACTGATCGGCACGGCGGCCGGCAAATGGTCGCTGCCTGCTGTACCTGCCAACACCATACTGATTCATGGCGAGCAGGACGATACGATTCCCGCAACCGATGTGATGGACTGGGCAAGGCCGCAGGATCTGCCCGTGATCGTCATACCCGGTGCGGATCATTTTTTCCATCGCAAACTGCATCACATCAAGCAACTTATCATCGAACTCTGGCACCGGTAATTACCGGTGGCGCCGGCAGGCTAATTAGCTGATGCCGCATTTTTTGAGACCAAGACCCCTTACATGTCGTTGAAAAAGAATTTTTTCGCAGCCTGCGCCTTGTTCATATTGCTGTGCCCGGCATGGTCGCAATCCCTGCCTGTGCCTGCCATCGCTGCACGCTCATGGCTAGTGCTCGACATGAAAAGCAATCAGGTGCTCGCCGCCCGCGATCCGGATGCACGTATCGAGCCGGCATCACTGACCAAGATCATGACAGCTTATCTGGTCTTTTCGGCACTCAAACAGGACAAGCTCGAGCTTGAGCAAATGATCAGCGTATCGCCCAATGCTTGGAAAATTAATGGCGATGGTTCCCGTATGTTCATTGATCCGGCCATGACGGTCAGTATTCATGACCTGTTGTATGGTTTGATTGTCCAGTCAGGCAATGATGCTGCCATTGCACTGGCCGAGACTGTCGCCGGCCAAGAGAGCAAGTTTGTCGACCTGATGAACCGCGAGGCTGCACGCATGGGCTTGCATGCAACGCACTTTGCCAACGTCCATGGGCAGCCTGCTACCGATCATTACTCCAGCACGCGCGACCTGGCGATACTGGCATCGCGCCTGATCACGGATTTTCCTGATCTGTACAAAATCTATTCCGTCAAAAGTTTTAGCTACAACAAAATCAATCAGCCCAATCGTAATCGCCTGTTGTGGATTGATCCTACTGTAGACGGCATGAAAACTGGCCATACTGCGACTGCCGGTTATTCGCTGATCGCCTCGGCAAAACGCACCGGTGCAAGCGGCGAGCGCCGCCTGATCTCAGTCGTCATAGGTGCAGATTCTGATATGGTGCGCGCACAAGAAAGCCAGAAGCTGCTCAACTGGGGCTATTTAAATTTTGATCTGGTCAAAATGTATGACAAAGATCAGGCGATCGTCACGCCCTCGGTATGGAAAGGTTCACAGCGCGATGTGCGACTGGGCTTTGATCATGATGTGTATGTCGCAGTACCGCGCGGCATGGCCAATCGCATCCGGCCAGTCGTAGAACGGCCGGATCCGCTAGTCGCACCAATTGCGCAGTACAGTCATATCGGCACATTAAAAATCATGGCCGATGGCAAAGTGCTCAATACGATTCCGCTGCAAGCCCTGGAGCAAGTCAATCCGGCGACTATTTTTGGCCGCTTGCTGGACTCGCTCAGATTATTTTTTCAGTGACCACCATATAGTTTGGATACGACATGCAGACACCGACTGATAAAGAAAGCCTGATCGAATACCCGAGCGATTTTCCGATCAAGATCATGGGCGTCATGCAAGAGGCCTTTGCACAAACCATGGTGGAACTGGTGAACCAGCATGATCCGGATTTTCATGCGGGCAAAATGGAAATGCGCCCTTCATCCAAGGGCAATTATTTATCGCTGACTGTCACCGTCAGGGCAACCAGCCGCGAACAACTGGACAATCTGTATCGGGCGCTCTCATCGCATCCGATGGTCAAAGTCGTGCTTTGATTTATCCTCCTGCCAAATGACAGCGCACGACATCATCATGCCCGGCACGCACATCATCGCGCGCGGCGTGGAAGACTATGCGCTTACTTTTGCAGCGATGCAAAGCTTCACCAACAGTCGCAGGGCCGATACGCCCGACCAGATCTGGATCGTCGAACATCCGCCGGTGTTCACTCTGGGGCTGGCTGCCAATCCTGCACATATTCTGGATGCGCATGATATTCCGGTAGTACAAACGGACCGCGGTGGTGAAGTCACGTATCACGGACCCGGCCAGGCAGTGGCATACCTGCTTTTTGACCTGCGTCGCAGGCACGGACGCGCACTATTGCCGCGAGAGTTTGTCACGCGCGTTGAACAGGCAGTAATAGAAACGCTCGCGGCGTATAATTTACAAGGTGAACGCAAGTCGGGTGCGCCCGGTATTTATGTTGCGAACGGCGACTGGCAGGGCGCGAAAATCGCTGCGCTGGGACTCAAGATACGCGGCAGCGGCTGTACCTATCACGGCGTGGCATTAAACGTGACGATGGACTTGCAGCCTTTTAACTGGATCAACCCCTGTGGCTATGCTGGTCTGGCAACAGTAGACATGCACTCGCTGGGAGCAACCGCGCCACTGGCGCAAGTGCAAATGGCGCTGGCGACCAGGCTCAACGAACAACTTAACGGACTGGGCACAAAAACCTGATGCAATAAGCCGCATTCATCTGATTTTGTTACCGCAAAAAATGGCTATGAACGAAACCAAAACCCAAGCTCAGAACGACAGCACCGCACCAGCCTATAATCCGGCCGAAAAACAAAAAGGTGCGGGCAAGACGTCGCGCATACCGATCAAGATCATCCCGGCCGAAAAACTGCCCAAGCCTGACTGGATACGCGTCAAGGCCGCTTCGCCTACCACCCGCTTCTATGAGATCAAGGATATCCTGCGCGCCAACAAGCTCGTCACCGTATGCGAAGAAGCATCCTGCCCAAACATCGGTGAATGCTTTGGCAAAGGCACCGCAACCTTCATGATCATGGGCGACAAATGCACGCGCCGCTGCCCGTTCTGCGACGTTGGTCATGGACGTCCCGATCCGCTGGATGTTGATGAACCCGGCAATCTCGCGCGCACGATTGCGGCCCTGAAGCTTAACTATGTCGTCATCACCTCGGTTGACCGCGATGACCTGCGTGATGGTGGCGCCGGCCATTTTGTCGAATGTATACAGCAGGTAAGGGCCTTGTCACCGGCCACGCGCATTGAAATCTTGACGCCGGATTTTCGTGGCCGTATGGATCGCGCACTCGAGATTTTGCAAGCTGCGCCACCGGACGTGATGAATCACAACCTCGAGACTGTACCCCGGCTCTATCGCGAAGCGCGTCCCGGTTCGGATTACGCGTATTCACTGAACCTGCTCAAGCGCTTTAAGGCTTTGCATCCTTCAACGCCGACTAAATCAGGCTTAATGGTCGGGCTTGGCGAAACTGATGACGAAATTCTGCAAGTGATGCGCGACCTGCGCGCGCATGATGTGGATATGCTGACCATAGGCCAGTATTTGATGCCCAGTGGCCAGCACCTGCCGGTGCGTCGCTATGTGCATCCTGACACCTTCAAGATGTTTGAAGAGGAGGCTGGCAAGATGGGGTTTGTACATGCTGCGGTAGGTGCGATGGTGCGCAGTTCTTATCACGCTGATCAGCAGGCACATGGCGCCGGCGTGGAAATACAGCAGGCCGACTAATCAGGCCAGATGTTTGTACTGCCGTCTCTCGCAACACGCATTGCTTAACTCAGGCTGGCAGTGCGTCTTCCAGTAACTGATGTAGCGCTGAAAATTCCGGAATGCCGACATAACGCTTGATGATCAGGCCGTCCTGGTCGATCAAAAAAGTGGTCGGTGTCAGCGTGACATTGCCAAATGATTTGGCGACCGAACCATCTGTATCCAGCGCCACCTTGAATGGCAACTGCTGTGTCTGTGCATAATTGCGCACATAATTCGGCTGATCATATTCCATCGCGACGGCGACAAACTCCAGTCCGCGGTCCTTGTATTTCTGGTAGGTCTGTACCATTTCAGGCATTTCCTTCACACAGCTGCCGCAACTCGTAGCCCAGAAATTGACCAGCACAACTTTGCCACGCAATGACTCGGATGCGACCTGCTCGCCTGAAATTGTGTTGAAAGTAACGGCTGGTGCCGGATCTTTTTTGACGAAGTACAAGACGACATACAGCGCAATGCCCAGCGCAGCGAGCAGAAACATCACCTGAATTAAGGTCAGGCCGGGTGCGTAACGTGATTTTTTATTTGCTTGCATAGTTTAATTATTCAAAAAGGAAAACCACTGCGCGAAAGTGAGGATCAACAACGCCCGATCCGTTCCGCAAAAATGCCGTGCCCGGTAAGGCACGGCTTGTATGCCATTATTTTTCTGATTGCTGGGCTTCATTCGGTGCCGGCTGAGCTTCTTTCGGTGCCGGTTTGGCCTCTTTGGGTGCAGGCCTGGCGGTGAGATCTTTGAGTTCCTGCTCGCTGATATATTCAAACAGCTTGACCACCTTGCGTATGCCACTTGCTGCATTGCGCGCGACCTCACCCGTTATTTTTGCTTCACGCTGCGTCACGCGTCCCATCAGATACACCACGCCGCGGTCGGTGTGCACCTTGATTGCGTTGACATAAATATCTTTTGTATCGACGATCGCTGCCTTGACCATGCCAGTAATCTTGAGATCATTCGAACGTGCACCGAAACTGGAAAGCGGTGCGACGACCAGATCATTCTCGACCGAGACCACACCATCGATGGTCGAGATTTGCTGCTCGACTTCTTTTTTCATGTTCTCGTCTTTGACTTCACCCGTCAGCAAGACCTTGTGATTGAAGCTGACGATGGAAACGCGGCCCTGTTCACCGGTAATTTTGTTTGCACGCCCGCTGCCCTTTAAGGCAATGGTTGCATCATCGGTTTGTGCACCCAGTGTGCGACGGTCCGTCGCAGCCATGGTGCTGACGACGGCACCACCGACAACCAGTCCCACACAAGCCTGCAGGCTCACGACCACCGATGCGCCCAGCACAACAGCTAACAACGGACGGCGCCAGTGCCTGCCATGTTCGGCTCCGGATTTCAGTGCGCCAAAGACTGGCGGCACAAGTGCGGAAAATCTCATTCTGCATCCCCTCCAAAAAGTGCAACGTCGAGTCCGTCGCAAAGACAATTGATGATCATGACATGCATTTCATTCAAGCGCGCCAGGTGATGATGTGGCACGCTGATGTGCACATCAACATCCGTGAGCATGCTTGCGATGTCTGCTGTCTCCTGGCCGGTAAGGGCAACGATACGCATGTCACGTTCCAGCGCCGCTTCAATCGCAGCTTTGACGCTCGCACTGTTGCCGCCGGCGCAAACTGCCAGCAGCACATCGCCGGACTGACCGAATGCCTGCACCTGCCGGGAGTAAATATCGGTGAAACTGTCGTTATGCCCGACCGCGCCAAGTATGGACGTATCTGTAGCCAGTGCCAGCGCCGGTAGCGGCAGGCGCTCGCGCTCAAAACCGCCAACCAAGGCAGCGGCGAAATACTGGCAGAGCGCCGCCGAGCCGCCATTGCCACAGGCAAGAATGCGGTTGCCATTGGAGAGCGCCGCGAACATCAGCGCTGCCGCCTGCGAAACCGGCAACGCAAGGCGATCTGCCGACTGTATTTTTAATTCGGCACTTTCATGAAAATGGCCGAGTATGCGTTGCTTGCTCATCGTACTGTAGATTATAAATCGGTTAGGGCAGGCACTGAGCTAAAAACCTTCAGTGGCCGATGATGTCCCTGATCCATTCCACCTGCTCGCCATCGATGGCAAATAGATCAAAACGGCATGCCAGCACCGCACTGGCCGCATGCTGCTGTAAATAATGCTCTGCAGTGCGCCACAGGCGTGCCTGCTTGACCGCACCGACACTGGCCGCCGCGCCGCCGTAACGCTGGCTGCTGCGCTGCCTGACTTCGACAAACACCAGGGTTGCAGCCTCGCGCATGATCAGGTCGATCTCGCCCCATCTGCATGCATAATTTCGCTCGACTAAGGCCAGCCCCTGCTGCTGCAGATACGCCAGTGCGCGCGACTCCGCCACTGCGCCGCGCACGACTGCCTGTTTGCGATCTGTCGGCATCCGCTTGATCATCGAAAGCCCGCCATCCCTGATCTCATTCTGTACAATGAACACAGCGGTCATTTGCGAACAGGCTGCCGCCCGAACTTGTTGACATTCATTTTTCCCCAGATGACCGAATCCCTGGCACTTGCATCAAGTACAGCAATACTGGCCGAAGAACTCAATGGCCAGAGCTTTCCGCAGGCCGCATTATATGTATTGGCCACGCCTATAGGAAATATAACGGATATCAGTCTGCGTGCGCTGAAAGTTCTGCATATGGTCGAAGCGATTGCCTGCGAAGATACGCGCAATACGTCCCAGTTGTTGAAACGCTACGGCATTGAAAAAACCCTGTTCGCCGCACATCAGCACAATGAACATGAAGTCGCTGAAAAAATCATTGCGCGCTTGCGCAATGATGAACGTATTGCACTAGTCTCCGATGCCGGCACGCCGGGCATCTCCGATCCGGGCGCGCGCATTGTCAATGCTGTGCTGCATGCAGGCTTGCGCGTCATCCCCCTGCCCGGTGCATCAGCAGTGGCCAGTGCGCTGTCGGTCAGTGGCCTGCTGTCAGATCAGTTTTATTTCGCCGGCTTTCTGCCGGCAAAAGCACGCCAGCGCGAAACCGTACTCCATGCGCTGTCGCACTACCAAGCCACACTGGTATTTTATGAAGCGCCGCACAGGCTGATGGAATCAGTTGATGCACTGGCACAAGCATTCGGGCCAGACCGGCACATTGTCTTCGCGCGCGAAATCACTAAATTGTTTGAGCAGGTACATCGTTGCAAACTCGGCGAAGCGTCAGGCTGGCTGGCACAGGACGCAAATCATCAGCGCGGCGAATTTGTACTGCTGGTCGAAGGTGCGCCGGCAACTTCGGATGAGGTCAATCCGGAATATGAACGCATTCTGAAAATTTTGCTGGAAGATTGTTCAGTGAGCCAGGCTGCAAGTCTGGCTGCACGCATTACGGGCGAGAAGAAAAACAAGTTGTATCAGATGGCGCTGGAATTGCGTCACTTAACGCCTGATGGCGGCCATGAACAAGATGAATCATCGCCGCAGTAACGATACATCTCACCGGCCATCGTGCGGTTATTTTTGCACGACTGTCGAGCCTATCTTTGCAGTCGATTGCAGCATGCCTGCTGCCCGTGCGGCTTCTTCACGCACTGCGAACGGGCCGCTGCGCAATCTGTAGAGTCCTTGCTCCTGCACGATGGATGGTGCCGGCAGCGAAGCCGGCCATGCGGGCATGAGTTTATCTAATGCTGCCTGCGCATTCTGGCTTTGTGCGTAAGCGCCAAACTGCAAATAAAATCCACCCGTCTCTGCGGCTACCCGCGCCGAACTACTGCTTATCGCAATGCGCGCTATCTCATCAGCCTCATTAACAGGGCTGATTGTTGTCGCCACTGCCTGATTGTTTTTAGCTGCATTGATGCGCGCTATCTCGTCTGGCAACAACCGCTCAACTTGTAATTCACTGCTGCCATTGCCAACATAACCCAGCTTCAGCGCAGCGGTGTAAGACAGATCAATAATACGATCAGAATGAAAAGGGCCGCGATCATTGACACGAACAATCACTTGCCGGTTATTGCGCAGATTCGTCACGCGCACATAGCTTGGTATAGGCAAGATAGGATGCGCGGCCGTCATTTTGAACATGTCATATATTTCGCCGGATGCCGTTCGCTGGCCATGGAATTTTTTTCCATACCAGCTGCCTATGCCACGCTGCACGAAAGGACGGTTATCCGTGATCGGCGTATAGGTTTTTCCGAACACGGCATACGGTTTGGCGGGGCCGCGTGCAAATGGCTCGACGCGTGGTTCTGCGTCAGGCGTGTCCAATAAACCTTCGGGAATTTGCTCGCCCGGCCCATCGTCCTGATAGTAGCCGCCACGACCTTTGCCCGCTGTGCGTGCTGCAGACTGTGATGAAGATTGCGTCGCTGATTTATCGGACTTGTCTTCTGCATTGACCGGCTGGCGCACACCGAGGTCAACGCTGGCACAACCACTGAGGATTAGACTGAGGATGAGTAAGCTCCATGCTGCGCAGCTACCCACGCGCAAACTGGCAGGATAAATTTGCTTCTCGCTGTGCATCTGATCAGGTCTGCACCAGTTTACGATTGCGCTGGATGCTCATTAATATGCCAACGCCCAGGCTCAAGGTGGCAAATGCGGTACCACCATAGCTCATGAACGGCAGCGGTACACCGACCACTGGCAGGATACCGCTGACCATGCCCATGTTGACAAATGCATAGGTGAAAATCGACAAGGTCAGTGCACCGGCTAGCAAGCGTGAAAACAGGGTCGGCGCATTGGCCGAGATGATCAGGCCGCGTCCAATCAAAAGCAGATACAGCACGAGCAGTACGCCATTGCCGAGCAGCCCGAATTCTTCTGAGAACACGGCAAAGATAAAATCGGTGGTGCGCTCCGGTATGAACTCAAGATGTGCCTGAGTACCGTTGAGCCAGCCTTTACCGATCAGGCCACCAGAACCGATTGCAATCGTTGATTGAATGATGTGAAAACCTTTGCCCAATGGATCCGAGGTGGGATCCAGCAAGGTCATGATGCGGTTGCGCTGATATTCATGCATCAGGCTCCACACCATAGGCAAACTGGCCAGACCGGCAATACCCAGGCCGATGATCAGCCGCCATGACAGACCGGCTAAGAAAATCACGAAGAAACCGGAAGAGATGACCAGAATCGCCGTACCCAGGTCAGGCTGGCGCAGGATCAGGCCAACTGGCAGCGCCAACAGGATGGCGGCAACCAGAAAGTCGGTCCAGCGTATCATCGTCTCGCGCTTCTGGAAAAACCAGGCCAGCATCAGCGGCAGCGCCAGCTTCATGATTTCAGATGGTTGAATAATCACGCCGACATTCACCCAGCGGCGTGCACCATTTTTTACTTGTCCGAACAAGGCCACCGCAACCAGCAGCACCATACCCAGCACATAAATCGGTACGGCCAGGCGCATTAAGTTCTGTGGCGGGATCTTGGCAGCAATCCACATCACCATCAGGCCAGTGAGAATATTGCGCAGATGACCTTCAAATCGACCGGGGAAATTCATTGCAGCCGATGACACGGCCAGACAGCCCAGCAGCAAGATCAGGCCCAGAATAATGATCAGCGTGCGATCAAAAATAAACAAATGCTGGCGCACGATGTCCAGAATATTGCCCGTCCTGTTTTCAGTGAACGATCTCAATTTGCCGGCCTCTTTTCAATCTTCTCTGTCTTGTCAACTTTCGCCGCCGGCACATCCGTTACCGGCTTTTTGACCGCCGTGGTGTCTGCGGCGGCCTTGACTTCAGGCTTCACAGGACTGGATTCGGCCGGGCGTTTGCCGAGAAGATAATAATCCATTGCCAGTCGCGCAATCGGTGCCGCTGCAGCGGCGCCAAAGCCGGCATTTTCTACAATAATCGCCAGCGCAATACGCGGCTTGTCGGCCGGCGCGAAGGCAATATACAGCGAGTGATCGCGCAGTCGCTCAGAAATTTTACTGGCTTCGTATTTGACGCTCTTGCTCATCGCCGCAGCTTGCGCAGTTCCGGTCTTGCCGCCCGAGACATAGGGCGCATTCGCAAATGATCGGGCCGAAGTACCTTCTTTGGTTACGCCTATCATCGCGTTTTTAACGAAATCGATGTTTTCCTGCTTAAGCGGAATGCGATAACTTTCCTTGGGTACGGTCAGCTTGCGCTCTTTGGTCGTACCATTTTCAACCATCTTCACCAAATGCGGCTTCATCACGACACCGTTATTGCTAAGCGTGGCAATCGCATGCGCCAGCTGCAAAGGCGTGAAGGAATTGTAGCCCTGGCCAATGCCGACAGAAATCGTTTCGCCGGCATACCATTTTTGCTGATCAGGCCGTTTATAGGTTTTCTTTTTCCATTCGGTCGAAGGCAGTACGCCGCGCTTTTCATTATCCAGATCAATGCCGGTCAGCTGACCAAAACCAAACGGCTTCATGAAATCATGGATTGCATCAATGCCCAGATCATTGGCCAAATTGTAGTAATAGGTATTGCAGGACTGGACGATGGATTTATACATGTCGACCCGACCGTGGCCACCTTCTTTATCATCGCGAAATTTATTGTTACCGAACCAGAAGTAGCCAGGATCATTGATGGCCATCTCGGGCGTGCGCTTGCCCAGTTCCAGTGAGGCCAGTGCCATATAAGGCTTGAAAGTCGAACCGGCCGGATAAGTACCGATTAACGGGCGGTTTAACAAGGGCTTGTCGAGCGAGGTATTGAGTTCGTCCCAGTTTTTGACATCAATACCTTCAACGAACAGGTTAGGGTCGAAGGTCGGCATGGATACATAAGCGAGTATGTCGCCGGTGGAAGGCTCAATTGCCACTAATGCGCCACGCCTGTCGCCAAATGCGTTCTCAACAATTTTTTGCAGCTCGATATCGACCGACAATCTGAGGTTGTTGCCGGAAGTCGGTGCGGTGCGCGACAGTGTCCTGACTGCGCGCCCACCGGCCGAGACTTCGATTTCATCATAGCCGGTTATGCCATGCAGTACTTTCTCGTAGCTCTTTTCCAGGCCTTCCTTGCCGATGTAATCCGTGCCGCGATAATTGGCCGCATCTTCGCCTTCTTCCAGCATCTCGGCCTCGCGCTTGTTGACGCGACCGATATAACCAATCATGTGCGAGGCAGTCTGCCCGAGCGGATACTGGCGGAACAGACGCGCCTGAATGTCTACGCCCGGAAAACGATAGCCTTGTGCAGCAAAGCGCGCTACTTCTTCATCCGTTAAACGGGTGCGGATCGGCAGGCTTTCAAAAGTCTTGGATTCTTCCATCAGGCGCTTGAAGCGCTTGCGGTCTTTGGGCTGTATGTCTACCAGTCGCGAAAGTTCATCAATGACCACGTCCAGCGGACGATCGATTTTTGCCGGCGTAATTTCCAGCGTGTAGGCAGAAAAGTTACGCGCCAAAATCACGCCGTTACGATCGAGTATCAGGCCGCGATTCGGCACTGCCGGCACGACAGAAATACGATTGCTCTCGGCGCGCTCTGCATATTCACTGTGGCGGATCGCCTGCAGCCATAAAAAGCGCAGCATCAACAGGCCGAAACAGACGAATACGACCAGACCGGCGATTGATAGCCGCAGCCTGAAGAGTTGTATCTCGCGTTCTGTATCTTTGATTTCAGTCATGTCGCATCAGCAGTCAACAGACCAGCATGCGCCAACAGGGTGAACCTGGGCTGCATCAGATAGGACGGGTTTCATCGTGATCGACCGTTCGCCGTTGCGGTGCCAGCAGGATCCAGCAAACCAGCGGCCAGATCAGTGTGGCCACGATGCTTTGTAAAAAATAGCTCCAGCCCGGCTCTTTGGAACTGACTGCAAGCTGGATCAGGATCTGTACCACTTGCATGACGATCAGTAGCGGCAGCACATGCAAGGCCTGCACTGAGGGCTTGAACCACAGAACGCGACGATGAATGGTGATCGCAAAATAAGACAGCAGCGTGTAGGCCAGCGCATTCTCGCCCAACAGGGAAGCGCTGTGCACGTCCATCACCAGTCCCATCATGAAGGCCACGCCTATGCCAACTTTGCGCGGCTGATAAATGCTCCAGAAGACTAACGTGAGTGCAACGAAATCCGGCACCCAGTGCCAGCCGCCCCAGGGCAGCAGGTTTAATATCGACGCACAGACCAGGCTGATGGCGATAAAGGCCGGGCTGACCGGCAAGAGGATGTAATCACGATCCAGCATCATCATGGTTATTCTCCCGATTCTCGACGCGAACCACGCGGTTTTTGCTTGGGCTCCGGCACGTCGACCGGAGGCGGCATCGGCACCATGGCCTTGGCGTCAGTCAACAGCACCAGTAATTGTCTGTTGCGCGATACACCACCTGTAGGTACGCATAAGATACGGGCAAATGCATCGGCAGTCTTACTTTCAACTGCGGTCACTGTGGCCACTGCCAGTCCGGGCGGATAGACACCATCAATGCCCGAGGTCATCAGCACGTCGCCTTTTTGAATGTCTGCATTCGATGCCATGAAGCGCAACTCCAGCGTGCCCGACTGGCCACGGCCATAAGCAACGCTGCGCACACCACTGCGTAACACTTGCACTGGTATCGCATGATCTTTATCCGTCAGTAGCGTAGCTTCCGAGGTAAACGGGAATACGCGGGTGACCTGGCCGATCACGCCCTGATGATCAATCACCGGCTGTCCGGGTTCGATACCATTGCTGCTGCCACGGTCGAGGATCACCTTGCGCGAAAACGGGTCGCGCGCATCATAGAGGATCTCGCTCATCACCGAGCGCACGCTCATTCTTTCAGAGGCAGTCAGGAGCTCGCGCAGGTGTGCGTTCTCGGCCAGCAGCTGCCGGCTTTGCTGCAGCTGCTGTGCATTGGCCAGCTGCTGATCGCGCATCTGGCGATTCTCGCGGTGCAGGGTATTCAAGGTGGAGAAGTAGCCGGTGACGGCAAAGAATGCATCGCGCGGCAGGATCGCCACGGACTGCATTGGATAGAGCACGACAGCTACGGTGCGCCGCACCGTACCAAGCGCTCCCAGGCGGGCATCGGCCATTAGCAAACCCACTGCAATGAGCGCAAAGAACATCATCTTGGCGCGCGCCGAGGCACCTTGCTTAAATAGTGGCGGTGGGCTGTATTCCATCAGATCAGATAAAGCAGGTCAGCCGGAACAAACAAGTCATGGAGCAACATGACGGCTGTCGGCAAAAACGGAGCAGACAGCCTTTGTTCATTAGTCGTAGGAGAACAGCGAGCCCAACTTGTCCATGCGCTCTAACGCCATGCCGGAGCCGCGCACCACACAGGTAAGCGGGTCTTCCGACACCAGCACCGGCAGGCCCGTTTCTTCCATCAGCAGACGGTCGAGGTCGCGCAACAGGGCGCCGCCACCGGTCAGCATCATACCTTTTTCGGCGATGTCGGCACCCAGTTCAGGTGGCGTCTGCTCGAGCGCATTCTTGACGGCA
>JACCDW012001058.1_pt1 | contig 23931 bp, 20 predicted proteins | sample 7449781 | NCBI WGS metagenome assembly JACCDW01 (sample SAMN15323449, study PRJNA562643) | freshwater metagenome | isolation source: river surface water | place: USA:Blue River Watershed | collected 2017-08-18
CGACCAGATCCAGCAGGTCATGGACACGCTCAAAAACAACCCCGACTCGCGCCGCATCATCGTGAGCGCCTGGAACGTGGCCGAACTCGACCAGATGGCGCTCATGCCCTGTCACGCCTTCTTCCAGTTTTATGTGGCGCCGCCGCAAAAGGCGGGTGACAAGTCCAGGCTCAGCTGCCAGCTTTACCAGCGCAGCGCCGACATTTTTTTGGGTGTGCCCTTCAACATCGCCAGCTATGCGCTGCTCACGCACATGATCGCGCAGCAATGCGACATGGATGTGGGCGATTTCATCTGGACCGGTGGGGATTGCCACATCTACGCCAACCACCACGAGCAGGTCGAGTTGCAACTGAGCCGCCAGCCCATGGCCTACCCCACCCTGAACATCAAGCGCAAGCCCGCTTCCATCTTTGACTACGCCTACGAAGACTTTGAGGTGACGGGCTACGAATGCCACCCCGCCATCAAAGCACCGGTGGCTGTCTGAACCCCGTCCCGATGCAGCTGCACCTGATATATGCCCGCGCCCGCAACGGCGTGATCGGCCAGGACAACCAGATGCCCTGGCACCTGCCCGAAGACCTGGCGCACTTCAAACGCGTCACACTGGGCCAGCCGGTCATCATGGGCCGCAAGACCTGGGATTCCATCCCGCCGAAATTTCGCCCCTTGCCCGGTCGCACCAACATCGTCGTCACACGCCAGACCGACTGGCAAGCCGAGGGCGCGCTGCGTGCAGGCTCCATCGAAGAAGCCATGCGCCTGTGCGCCGACGCCCCCAACGCCTGGATCATGGGCGGCGCCGAGATTTACCGGCAGGCCGAACCCCTGGCCAGCACCGCAGTGGTCACCGAGATCGACGCCGACTTTGACGGCGACGCCTTCGCCCCCACCCTGTCACCGAAGTGGCGCGAAGTGCAGCGAGAATCCCACACAGCCGCCAGCGGCCTGGGCTTCAGCTTCGTCACCTACCAACAAAACCCCTGAGGAGACTTCCATGTCCGGACACGGCTTTCATGTGCATGGCCCGCACGACCACGAACTCGAACACGCTGCGCAAGGCCACGGCGGTGAGCACACCAACTCGATTGCCATGTTCACCGCCATCATCGCCACGGTGGGCGCCCTGTTTGGCTACATGGGCGGCGCCACGCAGGCCAATGCCGGGCTGTACAAGAACAACGCGGCCATCAAGAAGACCGAAGCCTCCAACCAGTGGAACTACTACCAGGCCAAAAGCAGCAAGCAAAACCTGAGCGAGCTGGCACTGGAGCTGGCCCCGGCGGGCAAAAAAGATTTTTACCAGGACGAAATCAAGCGCTACAAGGGCGAAAAGGCCGAGATCAAGGCGGGGGCCGAAAAGCTGGAGGCCGAAGCCAAGGCCTGGGACGAAAAGTCAGACGAACAGATGCACCAACACCACCGCTGGGCGCAGTCCACCACCGTGCTGCAAGTGGCCATCGCCCTGGCCGCCATTGCCCTGCTCAGCCGCAAGCGCTGGATCGAATGGGCCATGTACGCCTCGGGTGCCATCGGCGTGGGCGTGGGCGTGCTGGCGTTCATGCACATCTGATGCCGATGCAACTCGCCACCTGGAACGTCAATTCGCTGTCGGTGCGCCTGCCGCAGGTGCTGGACTGGCTGGCCGCCAACCCGGTCGATGTGCTGGCCCTGCAGGAGCTCAAGCTCACCGACGACAAGTTTCCCCTGGCCGCCTTTGCCGAGGCGGGCTGGCAGGCGCAGTGGTTCGGGCAAAAGACCTACAACGGCGTGGCGCTGATCTCCAAGACCGAAGGCACGCAGGTCGTCAAGAACATCCCCGGCTTTGCCGACGACATGTCACGCGTCATCACCGCCACCTACGGGGACTTGCGCGTGATCGGCGCTTACTTTCCCAACGGCCAGGAACCCGGCAGCGACAAGTTCGCCTACAAGATGCGCTGGCTCGACGCCCTGCGCGAGTGGGTGCGCAGCGAGCTGGCCACCCACCCCAAGCTGGTGCTGATGGGCGACTACAACATCACCTTTGACGATCTGGACGTGTGGGACCCGGTGGCCCTGAATGAGACCATCCACTGCACCACCGAGGAGCGCACGCACTTGCAGGCGCTGATCGACCTGGGACTCACCGACAGCATGCGCCTGTTTGAGCAGCCCGAGAAAAACTACAGCTGGTGGGACTACCGCGAATTCGCCTTCCGCCGCAACCGGGGCCTGCGCATCGACCACATCCTGGTCAGCGACGCACTCAAAGTCCAAGCCACGGCCTGTGCAGTGGACAAAGCCCCGCGCAAGAACGAGCGCCCCAGCGACCACGCGCCCGTGGTGTTGACGCTGGCCTGAAACACCTCAACTGGCCAGTGCCCGCCCGATGGGGCGCTTGCGGCGGCCGATTTCTGTGTACCCACAGCATGAGGCCGATGCAAGTGCCCCATCGGGCGGGCACTGGCGCCTCACACCACCTGGGGCAGCAAAAACTCCCGACTGATGCGCCCGCCCAGGCTGTTCACCCGCTCCAGGAACTGGGTGAAAAAGGCGTGCAGGCCGGTGGCCAGGATCTCGTCGATGCGGCCAAACGAGAGTTCGGCGCGCAGCTTGGCGCCGTGGCGCAGGGTTTCGCTGCCCGGATCGGACGAGACCCGCTGCAAATTGCCCATGACTTCGTTGAGGCTGGCCAGCAAGGACCGGGGCATGTCCGGGCGCAGGATCAGCAACTCGGCCACGCGCTCGGGTTTGATCACGTCGCTGTAGACCTTGCGGTACACCTCAAAGCCGCTGACGCTGCGCAAAATCGCACTCCAATGGTAGAAGTCGTGCTCCTGCGAGGCCTCAGGCTGCCCACTGCCCAAGGGGGCGCCAAAGTATTCGCTGTCCATGGCGTGGAACTTCACATCCATCAAGCGGGCGGTGTTGTCCGCCCGCTCCAGAAAGGTGCCCATGCGCATGAAATGCAGCGCCTCGTCCATCAGCATGGTGCCCACCGTGACGCCGCGCGAGAGGTGCGAGCGGAATTTGACCCATTCAAAAAACTCACCCGGATCGCGCTCCAGAGCCCCACTGCGCAGCAGGCGGTTGACCTCCAGCCAGGTCTGGTTTTGGGTCTCCCACACTTCGGTCGTTAACGAGCCGCGCACGGCACGCGCGTTTTCGCGGGCAGCGCGCAGGCACGACAGGATCGACGAAGGGTTGTCCACGTTCTTGACCATGAAATCCATGACCGAGCGGGGGGTGATCTCGTCGTGCAGGGCGCGGTAGTGCGGCAGCAGTTCGCTGATCGACAGAATGCCCTCCCAACCGGCCTGCGCTGCAGCGGCTGACTGCGGCAACATCGAGGTCTCATAACTCACATTGAGCATGCGTGCAGTGTTCTCGGCACGCTCCATGTAGCGCGACATCCAGAACAAATGGTCGGCGGTTCTTGACAGCATGGCGGTGTCCTCCTTGTTCAGCTCTGCAAAATCCAGGTGTCCTTGGTGCCACCGCCCTGCGACGAATTGACCACCAGAGAACCCTCCTTGAGCGCCACACGGGTCAGCCCGCCGGGCACCATCTGCACCGTGCGGCCCGACAGCACAAAGGGCCGCAAGTCGATGTGGCGCGGCGCAATGCCCTGCTCGACAAAGGTCGGGCAGCTCGAGAGGCTCAGCGTGGGCTGGGCAATGTAGCCCTCGGGGTTGGCCAGCAAAGCAGCGCGGAACCGTTCAATTTCGGCCTGGCTGGCGGCCGGGCCCACCAGCATGCCGTAGCCCCCTGCCCCGTGCACTTCCTTGACCACCAGGTCTTTCAGGTGGGCCAGGGTGTATTGCAGGTCTTCAGGTTTGCGGCACATGAAGGTGGGCACGTTTTTCAGGATCGGTTCTTCGCCCAGATAAAACCTGATCATGTCGGGCACATAGGGGTAGATCGACTTGTCGTCGGCCACGCCGGTGCCAACCGCGTTGCAGATCGCCACATGGCCCGCCTTGTAGGCCTCCATCAAACCCGCACAGCCCAAAGTCGATGTGGGTCGAAACACCTCCGGGTCCAGAAAATCGTCGTCCACCCGGCGGTAGATCACGTCCACCCGCTTGGGGCCACGCGTGGTGCGCATGTAGACAAATTGGTCTTTCACAAACAGGTCCTGGCCTTCCACCAGGTCCACCCCCATCTGCTGCGCCAAAAAGGCGTGCTCAAAGTAAGCGCTGTTGTACATGCCCGGCGTGAGCACCACCACCGTGGGCTCGGCCGTGGTGGCCGGGCTGCTGGCACGCAGGGTGTCGAGCAGCAGGTCCGGGTAGCGCGCCACCGGGGCCACGCGGTGCTGGCTGAACAGCTCGGGGAAGAGCCGCATCATCATCTTGCGGTCTTCGAGCATGTAGCTCACGCCACTGGGCACGCGCAGGTTGTCTTCCAGCACGTAGTACTCGCCCTGGCCGTTGGCGTCCGGCGCCCGCACGATGTCAATGCCACTGATGTGCGAATAGATGTTGTTGGGCACATCCACGCCCACCATCTCGGGGCGGAACTGGGCATTGCCCTCGATCTGCTCTCGCGGGATCACACCCGCCCGCAAAATGTCCTGGCCGTGGTAAATGTCATGGATGAAGCGGTTGAGTGCCGTGACGCGCTGCACCAGACCGGCCTCCATGCTTTTCCATTCGTGCGCCGGAATGATGCGCGGGATCAGATCAAACGGGATCAGGCGCTCGGTGCCCGAGCCATCTTCGTCCTTGTCCCCATAGACAGCAAAGGTGATGCCCACCCTGCGGAAGATGACTTCGGCCTCTTCGCGGCGCGAGCGCATGAGCTGCGGGTCCTGCGCGGCCAGCCACTGGGCATAGGCCTCGTAGTGGGGTCGGCATTCGCCCAGGTCCTGGGCCTCGGGCAGGCGGGCATACATTTCATCGAATCGGCGCATGAACAACTCTCCTGAGACCCTCTCAAGCAAGTTGCATACCTGCATGCACGCACAAGCCGCTCAGGGCATCGGGTCATGGCGCCAATAGCGGCGCGTGGCAGTGCGTTCACAACGCAGCAGGTCGGGCTCGTCACTGCGCCAAAGCGCCGCGCCACAGTGCGATGACTGGAACCAATGCACACCGCGTTCTTGGTAACGCTGGACCACCGCAGGCGCCGGATGGCCAAAACGGTTGCGGTAACCCACCTGCGCCAGAGCCAGCCGGGGTTGCAGCGCGTCCAAAAACGCAGCGCTGGACGAGGTTTTGCTGCCGTGGTGCGGCACCAGCAGCAGGTCAACGGGCGACAGTCCACGCGCCAGCAATTCGTGCTCTTGTGCCGCCTCGATGTCGCCCGCCAACAGCGCCGAAGCCCCCGCGCCCTGCACGCGCAGCACGCAACTCAGGGCATTGGGCTTGGGCGCAGTGGACTGCGCCAGTGGGTGCAGCACCTCGAACTGCACCCCATCCCATGCCCAACGCTGTCCCGCCTGGCAGCGCACATGCTCCGGCCTTTGGGCCAGCGGGTGCGTGGCTTCCAGCGATGACCACAGCTGTGCCTGCGGCTGCATGGCCAGCACCGCAGCGGCCCCGCCGGTGTGGTCGCTGTCGCGGTGGCTGAGCATGAGCATGTCCAGCGGCTCATTGGACTGCGAGAGCAAAGGCACCAGCACGCGGTGACCCGCATCGCTCTCGGGCGAATAGCGCGGCCCCGCGTCGTACAACAGCGTGTGGTGGGCGGTGCGCAGCAGCACCGCATTGCCCTGCCCCACATCGGCGGCCAACAGCTCAAACGCCCCGGGTGGCGGGCGTGGGTTCTGCCACAGCAAGGCCGGCAACAAAGCCAGCGCGCCCCACAGCCGCCAGGCCCACGGCCAGGGCAGACAGCACAGTGCTGCACCGGCTGTGGCCAGCGCCGCCAAAGGCCAAGGCGGCATGGCCAATCGCCAGCTGGCCAACGGCCAAGTGGCCAGCCATGCCAGGCCTGCCATCAATGGCTCCAGCAGTGCAGCGGCCACCTGCCAGGCCGTGGGCCAGAGCACACCCAGCAAGGCCAAGGGCGTGACCAGGGCACTGACCCAAGGAATGGCCACCAGGTTGGCCAGCATGCCCACCCAGGACAGCTGCCCAAAAAACAACAAACCCAAAGGTGCCAGCGCCAAAGAGATGAGCCATTGCTCGCGCCACAAGCCCCATGCACGCACCAGCAAGGCACGCACCGCACCAGTCGGGTGCGCATTCGCCCGCACCACCCCGGTGCCCGTCAGCATCAACACCCCCACCGCGACGAAACTCAGCCAAAAGCCAGCCTGCAACATGGCCCAGGGGTCGAGCACCAAGACCACCACACCCGCCGCAGCCCACACCAGCGCGGCAGGCCAATGGCGCGCTTGCCAACGCAAGAGCGTGACCACGCCCAGCATCCAGACCGTGCGCTGCGCAGGCACGCCCCAGCCGCTGAACAGCGCGTAAGCGCAAGCCACCGCCCAACCGCCCCAGGCCGACACCCACGGCGCGGGCCAATGCAGCGCCCAAACCCAACCCCAGCGCGCACTGCGCCGCCACAGCGCCGCCAGCAGCCGCGAAACCAGCACGCCCAGCAGCGTCACATGCAGGCCCGAGATGCTCATCAGATGCGCCACACCCGTGACCCGAAACACCTCCCATTCGCTGCGGTCAATCGCCGCCTGGTCGCCCACCACCAAGGCGGCCAACACACCCGCCACCGTCTCGGGCAAACGCCCGTCCAGCAGCCGCTCGCGCACGCGCTGACGCGCCCACTCCACGGGGTGCCGCCCGGTCTGTGCCAGCCGCTGGGGCGGTGGGTCATGGGCACCCTGGCGCACATAGCCCGTGGCGCGGATGCCCTGCTCCCAGAGCCACAGCTCGTAATCAAAGCCGCGCGGGTTGATGTGGCCGTGCGCCGCCTTCAGGCGCACACGCAAGCGCCAGCGCTCGCCAGGCCACACCGTCTCTGGCTGCTGGGCTTGCGCGCTGTCTTTGCTTGACGCGCCATACCAGCCCAGGTACAGCAGGTGGGGCACCTGCACCGCCTGGCCTTGCAGGCGAGCCTCTTCCACCACAAAACGAAAGCGCCAGCCGATGTCTTGCGGCTGGGCCATGGCCACCACGCGGCCCACCACATCCAGGTCGCGCCCCTCCAGCGAGGGGTCTATGGGCTCGGGCATGGCGCACGCATGCAAGCCCGTGATGCCCCAGGCCAAACAGCCCAGGCCCCACACGCGCCCGATGCGCCAGCGCAGGAGCAGCCAGGCGCCCGCCCCCAGCAACGCGGCCAGCGCATAGCCCCCTGCAGGCCACAGCACGGGCTGCTGCAGCTGCAAAGCCATGCCCAACACCCCGGCCAGCACAAGCCAGGGCCAGCGGATCGCAGGCGGTGGTGGTGTCACGTTGTCTCCCTGTGCGCGCCTGGCCTTGGGTGCTGGCGCGTCTCTTGCTAGTTGTGCTGGCATTTAAGCATTCCCCGCTGTCACCGTCGAGTCCGCGCATGTCCATCCACGTTGCCCTGCACCACGTCACCGAATACCACTACGACCGACCCATCGAACTCGGCCCCCAGGTGGTGCGCCTGCGCCCTGCCCCGCACAGCCGCAGCCGCGTCCTGTCCTACAGCCTGCGCGTGGAGCCGGGCCAGCACTTCGTCAATTGGCAGCAAGACCCCTTTGCCAACTTTCAGGCGCGGCTGGTCTTTCCCGAAAAAACCACCCACTTCAAAGTCACCGTCGATCTGGTGGCCGAAATGGCGGTCTACAACCCGTTCGACTTTTTTCTGGAGCCTTCGGCCGAAACCGTGCCGCTCACCTACGCCAGCGAACTGCAAGACGAACTGGCGCCCTACTTGCTGTGCGCCCCCGAACTGGCCAAGGCCAAGCTGTTTCAGAGCTACCTGGCCCGCATTGACCGCAAGGCGCAACGCACCATCGACTTTCTGGTGGGCCTCAACCAGCAACTGCAAGCCGACATCAGCTACCTGATCCGCATGGAGCCGGGGGTACAGACACCCGAAGAGAGCCTGCAAAAAGGCAGTGGCTCCTGCCGCGACTCGGCCTGGCTGATGGTTCAGCTTTTGCGTCACCTGGGCCTGGCCGCGCGCTTTGTCTCGGGCTACCTGATCCAGCTGGCCCCTGACGTGAAAGCCCTGGACGGCCCCAGCGGCACCGAGGTGGACTTCACCGACCTGCACGCCTGGTGCGAGGTGTACCTGCCCGGCGCCGGCTGGGTGGGGCTGGACCCGACCTCGGGCTTGCTGGCCGGTGAAGGCCACATTCCACTGGCCTGCACGCCGCAGCCGTCCAGCGCAGCCCCCATTGAAGGTCTGATCGACGAATGCGAAGTCGAGTTCGCACACGACATGCAGATCACGCGCATTTACGAATCGCCCCGCGTGACCCGCCCCTACAGCGACGCGCAATGGGCGCAGGTGCTGGCCCTGGGTGAACAGGTGGACGCGCAACTGCAAGCCGGTGATGTGCGCCTGACCATGGGCGGCGAGCCCACCTTTGTCTCGGTCTACAACCGCGACGCCGCCGAATGGAACACCGACGCGCTCGGCCCCACCAAACGCGGCCTGGCCACCGAACTGGTGCACAAGCTGCGCGCCGAATACGGCCAGGGTGGCTTTCTGCACTTTGGCCAGGGCAAGTGGTATCCGGGCGAGCAGTTGCCGCGCTGGGCGCTGTCGATCTATTGGCGAACCGACGGCGAGCCCGTCTGGCACGACCCCACGCTGTTTGCCGACGAACGCCAGCCCCACCGCTACACCAGCGAAGACGCCCGGCGGTTCATGCACACCCTGTGCGGCCAACTGGGCCTGAGCGACCGGTACGTTCAGCCCGGTTACGAAGACACCTGGTACTACCTCTGGCGCGAACGCCGCTTGCCGGTCAACGTCGACCCGTTTGATTCGCGGCTGGATGACGAGCTGGAGCGGGTGCGGCTGCGCCGCGTCTTCCAGCAAGAACTCGACAGCGTGATCGGTTACGCCTTGCCCATTCAAGCAGAGGACATGTCGCTCGGCGGTCCGCGCTGGACCACCGGCCCCTGGTTCTTCCGCGACGAGCGCATGTACCTGATCCCGGGCGACTCGCCCATGGGCTACCGCCTGCCGCTGGACACCCTGCCCTGGGTGAGCGAGGGCGACTACCCCTGGTCGTTCGAGCAAGACCCGTTTGCGCCCCGCCAGCCTTTGCCCACCAGCGCCAGCATTCGCCAGCAACACAACGCCGCCCGCGACAACGCGCACGGCATGGCGCAGCCATCGCACGCGCAGATGGGAGAAACGCGCCGCCCCGAGCGCTTCGAGTCGGCCGCCTGGATCACCCGCACCGCCCTGGTGGTCGAGGCCCGCGACCCCATGCGGGCCAACGGCCCGCAGGCCGAGCGCGCGCAAGGTGGCCAGGCTTCGCAGCTGTACGTCTTCATGCCGCCGCTGGCGCACCTGGAGGACTATCTGGCCTTGCTGAGCGCCGTTGAAGCCACCGCCAGCGAACTCGGCATGCAGATCGTGCTGGAGGGCTACCCGCCACCGCGCGATGCGCGCCTCAAGCTCTTGCAGGTCACGCCCGACCCCGGCGTGATCGAGGTCAACATCCACCCCGCGCACAACTGGAAGGAGCTGGTGGCGCACACCGAGTTCCTCTACAAAGCCGCTTTCGAGTCACGCCTGTCCGCCGAGAAGTTCATGCAGGACGGCCGCCACACCGGCACCGGCGGCGGCAACCACATGGTGATGGGCGGGGCCACGCCCGCCGACAGCCCCTTCTTGCGCCGCCCCGAGCTGCTGGCCAGCCTGATCCTGTATTGGCACAACCACCCGTCGCTCAGCTACCTGTTCAGCGGCCTGTTCATCGGCCCGACCAGCCAGGCGCCGCGTGTGGACGAAGCGCGCAACGACCAGGTGTATGAGCTGGAGATCGCGCTGCGCGAGATCGCGGCCAACCGCCGGACCTACGGCCAGGACATGCCCCCGTGGCTGGTGGACAGGGCGCTCAGAAACATCCTGATCGACGTCACCGGCAACACCCACCGCAGCGAGTTCTGCATCGACAAGCTCTACTCGCCCGACAGCTCTACAGGCCGCCTGGGCCTCTTGGAGCTGCGCGCTTTCGAGATGCCGCCGCATGCGCGCATGAGCATCGTGCAGCAACTCTTGCTGCGCGCCCTGGTCGCCCGCTTCTGGGACGAGCCCTACACCGCGCCCGTCACGCGCTGGGGCACCGAGCTGCACGACCGTTTCATGATGCACCACTGGATCAAACAGGACTTTGACGATGTGCTGACCGAACTGGGCGATTCGGGCTTTCACTTTGACCCGGCCTGGTTCGCACCGCATTTCGAATTCCGCTTCCCCAAGGTCGGCAGTGTGAATGTGGACGGCATGGTGCTCACGCTGCGCAATGCGCTCGAACCCTGGCACGTCATGGGCGAGGAAGGCGCGATTGGGGGAACCGTTCGCTATGTGGATTCGTCGCTCGAACGCATCGAGGTGCATGTGAATGGCATCAACCCTTCACGGCACACCGTCACCGTCAATGGACACAGCCTGCCGCTGCAGCCCACCGGCGTGGCGGGTGAATGGGTGGCCAGCGTGCGCTACAAGGCCTGGAACCCGCCGTCTGCCCTGCACCCCAGCGTGGGCGTGCACGCGCCACTCACGCTGGACATTGTGGACACCTGGATGAAACGGTCCCTGGGGGGCTGCCAGTACCACGTGGCCCACCCCGGCGGGCGCAACTACGACACCCTGCCCGTCAACGCCTATGAAGCCGAAAGCCGCCGCCTGGCACGCTTCTTCCGCATGGGCCACACGCCCGGCCCCATGGCCGGGGTGCAGGCCACCATGGGCGTGCCCGCCAGCCGCGAATTCCCTTTCACGCTGGATTTGCGATGAAACCGGGGTGTCCAGCAGCGACAATCGGCGCATGTCCGAAGCCCCCCTTTCGTCCGTCAAAACCGATGCCCCGCAGGACGCCATGAGCTGGCTGCGTGAACACGCCCAGGCGGCGCCAGCTGGCCATTGGGACGAACTGCGAGACCGTCTGAGCGGCGCCCAGGCCGAAGCGGCAGCGCCCGCAGGCCTGTGGGCCGACTTCATCTCGCGCCTCGGCCCCGAAGGTCTGGCCGGGCTGAATGCCCGCATGGCCAATCTGCGCCGCCAGGTGCACGACAACGGCATCACCTACAACGTCCACACCCAGGCCGATGGCCCCCAGCGCCCCTGGGCACTGGACCTGTTCCCGCTCATGATCGAAGCGGCCGACTGGCAGCAGATCGTGCAGGGCGTGCGCCAGCGCATGGCCTTGCTCGAACACATCATGCAGGACGCCTACGGCCCGCAAGCGCTGGTGGCCCAGGGCCTGCTGCCCGCTGCGCTGGTGCAGGGCCATCCGGGCTACCTGCCGCCCATGCATGGCGCGCCCGCCGTGGGGGGGCGCTACCTGAGCCTGGTCGCGTTTGACCTGGCACGCGGGCCCGATGGCCTGTGGTGGCTGCTCTCGCAACGCACGCAAGCGCCTTCGGGTCTGGGCTACCTGCTGGAAAACCGGCTGATCGTCTCGCGCCTGTTTCCCGAGGCTTTCGAGGCATTGCCCGTGCAGCGCCTGGCCAGCACCTACCAGGCGCTGGTCGAAGGCCTCAAGGCCCGCAGCCCGGTGGCCGAAGGTGAAGCCCCGCACATCGCCCTGCTCACCCCCGGCCCTTACAACGAAACGTATTTCGAGCACGCCTACCTGGCCCGCTACCTGGGCCTGACGCTGGTGCAGGCCGACGACCTGACGGTGCGCGAAGACAAGTTGTATTTGAAAACCCTGCAAGGCCTGCAGCGGGTGCATGGCCTGCTCAAGCGGGTGGACGACACCTGGCTGGACCCGCTGGAGCTGCGTGCCGACTCGGCGCTGGGCGTGCCCGGCCTCTTGCAGGCGGTGCGCAGCGGTCAGCTGCTGGTGGCCAACACACCGGGCTCGGGCTTTCTCGAATCGAACGCGCTGCTGGGTTTCATGCCCGCGCTGGCCCAGCACATCCTGGGCGAAGAACTGGTGCTGCCCGCCATCCCCAGCTGGTGGTGTGGCGAAGCCGCCGCCTTGCCCGAAGCCATTGCCCACCTGACCGACCTCGCACACGGCGGCATCGTCAAGCCCACCTACCCCAGCGAAGGGGCACGCCAAGGCTTTGAACCCCGGCTGGGCAAACAAATGACACCCGGCGAGCGCGACGAATGGGTCGAGCGCATCCTGCACGAGCCCGAGGCGCACACCGTGCAGTCGTGGCTGCCCTTGGCCCACCAGCCCATCTGGGACGACCGCGTGGCCAGCAGCGAAGCCCTGCAGACACGCCCAGCCATCTTGCGGGTGTTTGCCGTGGCAGACAGCACAGGCCAATGCCAGGTGCTGCCCGGCGGCCTGGCCCGGCTGGGCACGCCCTCAGGCATCGCATCCATGCGCCGTGGCGGCAGCAGTGCCGACGTCTGGGTGCAGGCCCCCGACCGCAACGCGGTCGAAACCTTCAGCCTGCTGGGCCAGCCCGCCACCACCATGGCACGACAGCGCCTGGTCACCAGCCGCGCCGCAGAAAACCTGTTCTGGATGGGCCGCTACACCGAGCGCACCGAAAACACCCTGCGCCTGGCCCGCCTGACGCTGGACGTGCTGGGCAGTGAAAACCAGAGCCATGTGCGCCTGTTGCAATGGCTCTCTCAGATGGCCCAGAGCCACGGTCTGGTACCCAAGGCCACACCGTCGGCACGGCAGTCGCTGCGCGTGTTCGAGCGGTCTTTGGTGCACAGCCTGTGGGATACCCAGGAAGCCACCAGCGTGGGCTTCAACCTGCGCGCCCTGGTGCGCTCGGCCTCGGCAGTGCGCGAGCGCCTGTCGCCCGAACACTGGCAAATGCTGCAGCAGACCGAAACCGACTTTTTCCATGCCCTGCTGGCCCACGACCGCATGCGCCCCAACCGCTTGCCGCCCAGCCCCGTGGTGCAACGCGCGCTGCAAACCACCAGCCAGCACCTGGCCGCACTGACCGGCGCCCAGACCGACCGCATGGTGCGCGACGACGGCTGGCGCCTGCTGTCCATGGGCCGCCACATCGAGCGCCTGGACTTTCTGGCGGCCGCACTGGAACAAGCACTGAATGCCCAGCTGCTCAAGGAGCAAGCGGGCTTTGACGCGGTGCTGCAGCTGTTTGACAGCACCATCAGCTTTCATGCCCAGTACCAGCAAAACCGCAGCCCGCAGGCCCTGGTGGAACTGCTGGTCACCCACCCTGACAACCCGCGCTCGCTGGCCTGGGTGGCCCAGACCCTGCGCGCGCGGCTGCTGCGCATGGAACACCTGGCCAACGGCGCCACCCACCCGCTGGCCGCGCTGCTGCCCGCGCGCCAGACCCAAGCCGCGCTGGCCACCGAAGCCACAGACCTCTGGCCTGTGGGCCACCCCAGCCCGGCGCCGCTGCTCAAGCGCCTGACCGGCTACCAACACAGCGCCCAGCAAATTTCGGACGGGCTGTCTGCCCTCTTCTTCACCCACAGCGGCCCGCCCGCACACAGCGTCAGCCTCTGAGCGCACGCCGCCGTCCATGCTTTTGACCGTCCAGCACGACACCGTCTACGACTACGAATACCCGGTCGAGACCGCACACCACACGGCGCACCTGCAGCCCCGCCCCAGCGCCTGCCAAAGCATTGAGGCGTTTGCGCTGGACGTGCACCCCACAGCGGCCCACCTGCGCCAGGCGCTGGACGCCTTTGGCAACCACCAGGCCTGGTGGTCTTATGCACAGGCCCACACCCAGCTGCGCGTGAGCGCGCACAGCCGCATCAGCACCCGTGCCCCGCTGGCGCTGACCAGCAAGCAAAGCTGGGAATCGGTGCGCGAGCATTTTCTGTACCGATCGGGCCAGGGGGCTGACCCCCAAAGCCACCTGGCGTTTGCGTCGCACCACGCGCCCGTGCATGCCGAGTTTTCGGCTTATGCGCTGCGCTGCTTCACGCCCAAACGCAGCTTGCAAGAGGCCGCCGTGGCGCTGACACGGCAAATCCACCGCGACTTCAAATACGCCAGCCAGAGCACCGACATCCACACCCCCGCCCTCACGGCGCTGCAAAACCGCAAAGGCGTCTGCCAGGACTTTGCCCATGTGCTGATCGCCTGCCTGCGCTCGCTCGGGCTGGCCGCACGCTATGTGAGCGGCTACCTGCTCACCCGCCCCCCCGAAGGCCAGCCCCGCCTGGTGGGCGCCGACGCATCGCACGCCTGGGCATCGGTGTATGTGCCCGAACTGGCGAGCAGCCCCTGCGGCGGCTGGCTGGACCTGGACCCCACCAACGACCGCTGGGGCTTTGGCACCCCCGGCGAAGACTTTGTGACCGTGGCCTGGGGCCGCGACTTTGCCGATGTGTCCCCCCTGCGCGGCGTGCTGCAAGGCGGGCAGTCGCACACGCTCAAAGTTGCCGTGAGCGTGACGCCGCAGGACGAGCCCGAGGGGGCAACCCCATGAGCTGGATCGCCCGCCTGAACCTGGACTACAGCCTGGAAGCAGGCCGCAGCGCGGCCCGCCATGCGCACGACGGGCCGCTGCGCATCTTGCAAAGCCTCTACCCCGAAGGCGACCGCATTTGCCACAACGTGCTGGTGCACCCACCCAGCGGGCTGGTGGGTGGTGACACGCTGGACATGCATGTGACGGTGGGCGCAGGCGCGCACGGCCTGGTGACCACACCCGGCGCCACGCGCTTTTACAGAAGCGAAGCCGGCCTGGCCACACAGCAAGTGCATGCCCGCCTGCAAGACGGCGCACGGCTGGAATGGCTGCCGCTCGAAGCCCTGGCCTACAGCGGCTGCGACGCGCTCAACCTGGCCCGCTTTGAACTTGCGCCCACGGCAGAACTCATGACCTGGGACATCACCGCCCTGGGCCTGCCCAACGCACAGCAGCCCTTTGTGGCCGGGCGGTTTCAGCAGCATCTGGAGATTCCTGGAGTCTGGCTGGAGCGCGGCACGGTGAACGCACAAGACGAACGCCTGATGAACGGGCCGCTCGGCCTGGCTGGCCAGCGCTGCATGGCCACACTGGTGTTTGCCGCGGGCAGCGCCATCGCGCCTGAACGGGTTGAAGCCGCGCTCGATGCCGCCCGCACTGCGCTCGACGCTAGCCCCCTGCGCATGCAGGCTGGGGCCACGCAGCCGCACCCGCAAGTCATCGTGCTGCGCGTGCTGGCCCCAGTGGTCGAGCCCGCCATGCAGCTGCTGCGGCCGGTATGGGCGGCGTGGCGGCAGGTGTTGTGGGGCTTGCCGGGGAATGTGCCGAGGCTGTGGAATTTGTAACTATCGAATGAACTGCACCGACTAGAACCAGACGCTATTTATGACGGATTATCCGTTGTGGATAATTTGAAATAAACGAATTGTTTTCGATCTAAATACCAAAGAAATGCAACCGTCAAGGAATCCTTGACGGTTCAACCCATGAACAGCCCCGTTGCTTGGCGCGGATTAGCTATATACAATCGCCGTATACAATTCTTCAGGGGGTCACCATGTCCATCGGCACTGTTTTCGTCAACAACCGCACCCAGGCCGTCCGTCTGCCTTTGGACGTGCGTCTACCCGAGGGTGTTCAAAAGGTCGAGATTCGCGTCAAAGGCAACGAGCGCATCATCTCCCCTCTGGGCCAGACCTGGGACAGCTTCTTTCTGGGTGGCCCCACGGTCAGCGACGACTTTCTGCCCGAGCGCGCCAGCCAGCACCAGCCGGAACGGGAGACGCTCTGATGCTGCGTTACCTGCTGGACACCAACATCGTCATCTACGTGTTGAAGCGGCGGCCTGTCGAGGTGCTTTCCACCTTCAACGCCAACGCCAGCCGCATGGCCATGTCCTCCATCACCCTGGCCGAACTCTTGCACGGCGCGGAGAAAAGCAGCCGCGTGAGCGAGAACCTGGCCGCCATCGAGGACTTTTGCAGCCGCCTGCAAGTTCTGCCCTACGGCCCCAAAGCCGCGCAGCATTACGGTGCCATTCGCGCCGCCCTGGAAAAACTCGGCCAGCCTATCGGCGTGAACGACATGCACATTGCAGCGCACGCCCGCAGCGAAGGCCTGGTACTGGTGACCAACAACATGGGGGAGTTCGCACGAGTGCCTGCGCTGGAAGCAGAGAACTGGGTTCAGACAGCGCAGTGATTTTCGAGTTGTCGTGCCTTCGCCTACAGGATCGCTCCAAAGGATGAATAGACCGCCGAAGCAGTTATTAAGCAAAACTTAATAACTGCCACCAACGTCAACGTCCTGTGCGATCGAGACCCGAAGCCAAAAAATCAAAAAGAATGTTCCAGCATCAGCGCCAAGCTGCAACGTTGCGAAAGGCACTTGGGTTCGCACCAACGGCTTGCTGCATCAAGCGTCGGAGCGCCGTTGCGTCCACATAGCCAATCTCTTGTGCCACTTGGTCCACTGACAGCTTGCTGTTTTCAATCAACGTGCGCGCCCTGTTCAAGCGAACTGCCTGTATCAAGGCCAAAGGGCTTTGGCCCGTTGCTGTCAACACATGGCGCGATAACGTGCGTTGCGACATGGCAAACTTTTCGGCAAGCTCGCTGACACTGGGCGGGTGAGGCAATGCGGACTCGATGAATTGCGTTAAACGACCGATCAACTCATTTCCGCTCGCCAGCATGGACGGCACCACAAACCGCGATTGGGCTTGGCGGCCATCGATCAAGAGGACCTTTGCCACGGCGTCTGCCAAAGCTGCAGAAAAACGCGTTCGAATCAGGTGCAACATGAGGTCAGACTGACCAAACGCAGCCCCGGCGGTGGTCACCAAGCCATCACTCACCACCATGCGGCCTGCATCAACCTCACAGCCTGGCGACAGCCTGCTAAGTTCTGATGCCAGCCACCAGGAAGTTGTGGCACGGCGCCCCTCAAGCAACCCAGCCGCCTGCAACAGAAAAACGGCAGAACACGAAGCGGCAACCGATCCACCGCTTTCAACATGCTTGCTCAACCGCAAAACCGCTCTGCTGGCCGCCGTACTGGACAAACATTTCGCAACATCCGATGGGGCGTTCAACCCAAGCCCCGGCACCACCCATGTTGACTTGTCAACAGATTCGCGCATGGGCATCCGCTTCGTTTCAATGCTCATCCCACCACTCAGCAAAACGAGTCCACCATCGGGTGAAACGACTCGCCATTTGGGCCCAGGCTGGCCCAGGCGCTGCCCCATGACAACAGCAGCTTGCAGCATGTCCTGGGTGATCGCAACGCTGGTCGCGTAGGCCCCCGGCAGAACGAGTATGGTGAAATCTTGCATGGCCAATTTAGCTTTAAAAATGTCTAAATAGACACTGGTAGTCTAGCCTGCCAAACGATGCAATAGGGTGTTTTCAACTCAACACAAACTGAAATGCCCAACATCCACATTCGCATCCCCAAAGGTTCATATCCAGGTGCTGCCCGCGCTGATCTGGTCCGCAGAATCAACGATGCCGCAGCGAATGCTGAGCAGATTCCAGCAGAGCCGCGCAAACGAATGCTTTGTTGGGTTTTGATCGACGAAGTCGATGATGGTGCGTGGACTTGCGGCGGAACCGACATGACCGCGCAACTGTTGCCCTGTGTCGCCACGGTGTATGTCCCTGCCGGAGTGCTCAATGACGCCGCGCGAGCCCAATACGTACAGGAACTGCACGAAGCGTTCAAACAGTCGTCCGCCGCAGAAGATGCGCGCCAAGTCGCCAGCTCGGTGGTGCTGCAAGAAGTCACCGACGGCTGCTGGGGCGCCAATGGTTCAATTTGGAGGCTGCCTCAGTTTGCAAAGGCTGCCGGATTCGCCCATCTGCAACACTTGGTGCATGACTGTTAAGCAGTATCAAAATAGTCTGTTCCAGGCTGGTTGCCGTCTCTCAATTTCAGGAACTGAATGGCCGCAGCCTGCGGCAGTACCAGTCATTGAGAAGGTCTTGGACCGTTTATTCGCACTGTCGATCTGCCTACGTTCCCCGCGCCGGCAAGTCAACTGAATTCTGGCGTGCTGAGTCGCGGTAGCCTCTACAACAAGGTGAAGGTCTGGTATGTCTTGGAGTGCTACAGCGTGTCCGTGCCCCGTGTCCTCTAATTACTACAGAATGCTGCCCATGCAGATTCAGAGCTTGCTATAGTTTGCGAGGCAACAACAATATTGACCACCTGGCCGCCACAGGCCTGAAATCTGCGCCAGAGGTGCGCTGAATAGGGGAAGGATTTGGGTTCTTCAAAACAAAAGGGCAAGGAAGGCAGCCACTCCGCAGTGGATACGGCCTTGGGCTTTTACTATCAGTCACTTTATGGCCTTCTATGCATCGTCAAAGCGACTGATGACGACGCGTCGGTTTGCTTGGAACGGTTGGATGACGTCGAGATCCTCGCCAATGGCCAACCGCTCCTGGCTCAACTCAAGCATTCATTGAGCGAAAAGCCGACTCCAGTGACTATCAGCTCGGCCTCGTTATGGAAAACCTTGAAGGCCTGGATTGATGTCCTGCCAAAGATCAACATCACGGAGACGCGATTTCAGTTGGTGACGGTAGCGCCATTGGCCGCAGAGAGCCCCCTCGATCCGCTCCTTGATCCCGCCGCTTCTCGAGACGAACTCTGTGCGCTCCTAGTAGCAGAAGCGCAGCGCGTCGTCGATGAGCATGCCGTTGCGAAGGCTTCGGAAAAGAAGCCGCTTCCCCATGCAAAGCGTATAGAGTGTTGTGCCGCCTTCCTAAAGCTCAGTAGCGACGAGCGGCAGAAACTATTCTCAAGGATCACCATACAGCCGGGTGCTAGCAACATCGCTGATATGCCCAAGGACATCGCCAAGGAGTTGAAAAACTTTCCTCCTGACCAGCGGGACGCCATCACGCAACGATTGATTGAATGGTGGGACTTGCAGATCGTGCACTCGTTCTGTGGGAATAGGGAGCGAGTCATTTCCGTGCTCGAGGTTCAACAACAGTTGAGCGAGATAGCTGGACAGCTAAGCCGCGATGAGCTTCTGGCTGACTTCTTGTTCGTTCGCCCACCCGACGACCACACGCCACCGTCAATGATTGCGAGGCAACTGCAGCTCGTCAGATGCAGCACGACTGAGATTCAGGCGGCGGAAATGGAAGAGTGGAGAGCCCGATCGCAGCGGCACAAATGGATCAACGAACGCGTCGACATGGCCGTTCGAATCAACCTATATGACCAGTTGCTGATTGAAGAATGGAGCGTTAGGCACGGCGCGATGGCAGAGCACCACCAAACATCTTCAGAAGACACCAAGCGGGCAGCAGGTCTAGAGATATTCAAGTGGTCTTATCAGCAGGCATCCGCGCAGGTCACTCCGTTCGCAAAGAACTGGAGCGCCAGCTACTACATCAGAGGAAGTTACCAGGTCTTAGCGGTCGAACAAAGCGTTGGCTGGCATCCTGATTTCAAGACCTTGCTTGCGGAGAAGCCGTGATCGCAGCACGTGATGTATTCGCAGAAACGAACCCTGCGTTTTGTAGTGCCATTTTCGCCCACTTCTGTTCGGCGTATCGACAGGCACAGCCGGTGGGGCGCTCTCCAACGAGCGCACTGATCTACCTAATCGTACCAATCGCAGTATCGGAAGACTTGGCATCTACCTTTGAAGGGTGCAATAAGGAGACCGGATTTACCGTTTGGCTAAGCCGAAGCCCTAAGGTGACAGTTGACCTCGCAAAGAAGGTAAATCAGACCCTTGACATCACGACTGCAGCCATTCGGTTTGGTTGCATTGGAGGTGCGCTGCGACTCACAGCCAACGGCGACTTGGAGTCATTGCTGAAGACCTTACCTGCCGTGGTTTCAGGTGGGGTGGCTTCAGGCGCGCTGAAACGAGCTCGTCTGCTCGGAATTTGGATGGCCGGAATGGGATCCCCAAGAGCTGTCTTAGAAGCACTAGGAGTAACGGTATGAAGCGATGGAACATCGCGAGCATCTTCTTCATCGGTGAAGAAGGTGGTTTCCGCATAATTGAACTGGATCCTGATCGCGTGAACGTCATCACCGGAGCTTCAGGAACCGGCAAATCTGCTGTCATCAAGGCGCTTGATTTTTGTCTAGGCTCATCTGACTGTCAGCTGCCTGTCTACGTGAGGCGTCGCTGCATAGCGGTGGGCGTGAAGTGGGTACGAGGAGCGGACGAGATGATTTCCTGCCGCCAAGTTCCATTGGTTGGCAAGGCGCCAAACGCCTACATGTACGTCACGACTGGCCGAAATTTGAATGTCCCAAAGTCTGTGGATGAATTCGAAGGGAAAGGCAGTGTGGCCGCCAGTAAGGCCAGACTCGGTGCCGCATTCGGGATTGAATCAATGTCCATGGCTGAGACGGAACAGCCTGAGAAAGATTCACCGGATCGTCCATCAGTGCGGCAATTCACCCCGTACGTGTTCGTCACAAAAGAGGTCATCGATAGTGAGACGGTGTTGCTACACGGATTGGATGACAACCGGAAGGCCCCGAAGATTGTCGCCACAATGCCCTACTTCTTAGGCGCGGTGACCGGGGAGACGGTTGCGGCCGAGAGGCGTCTCAAACAAGCACGCAGGGCGCTAGAAATAGACACTGCGCGCGAGGAGGCGCGCATCGCCAAGGACAGCGTGATGAAGCAGAGATCCCGCGTACTGCTCGGCGAAGCTCAGCAACTTGGCTTGATAGAGAGTCCGCCCGAAACTGCAGACGAGGCAATGTTGGTAAGCATGCTGCGGCGCGCGGCCGCACCAACCGCTGTGCCTCTGCAGTACCCAGGAGCAGACCAACTTGATGTCCTGCAGGCGCGACGTCAGTCGACTTTGAAGGATTTGAACCAGACCAAGCGAAAGCTAAGAGCCATGCAGGCGACCGAGCAGGAGTCAAAGGAATACGAGTCAGCGGTGACGAGCCAGCACCAGAAGCTTCTCATTGCTGAGCACCTGCATTTGCTTGACGTTCCGGACACCTGCCCGGTGTGTGAGTCGCGCACTGTTGCTGGCGCTGCTGTGGCTAGCGCGATGAAGCGTTCGTTGGAAACGATCCGCGCAGAGACTAGCGCAGTCGGGCGACTGCGACCCCAAATCAGTGAAGCTGCCGCAGCCTTGAACAGGCGAGTGGAAGAGCTAAGTGGGCTTCTACGAGAGTTGGACGCCAGTGTGGCCTCTGCTCTGAATCAGATAGCCGAAGCGAGGCAGTTCGCTGATTTGGCTCAAGTGCAGTCATTCTTCCGCGGCAAGGTTTCATATTTCTTGGACACGGTTGACGATCAACTACTTCGACCAGCCAAGGACTTGGCTGGTCAGCGAGATGAGATTGCAGAACTGGAGACAAAGGTGGACGCCGACAACCGCAATATTAGGATGCGCTACGCGGAAGATGCCGTATCGAGGTACGCCTCTGAAGTTTTCTCCAACCTGCCAAAGGTGGAACCGTGCGTTGATGCTGTGCTCATCTACTCGGCACGTGAGCCTCGAGTCAACGTCAAGGAAGCGGGTCCAGACGGGGCGATTCTTTCAATGGCCGATCTTGGGTCCGACCAGAACTGGCTAGCTGTCCACGTGGCGTTAGCTTTTGGCATGCAGAGGCACTTTGAGACGGAGCGTCGACCCGTTCCGGGTGTGATCGTGCTGGACCAGCTTAGCCGTCCGTATTTTCCAAATCAAAGCCGCGATATCGAGGAGCTAGATGAGGAAGATGAAGAAAATGGCGCGGAGCTCAACACCAGCAGTGAAGACGAGCGGCCGGACGAGATATCAGTGAAAGTCGGCGACGAAGACTACGAGGCGATGCGCCAACACATCGACTTTCTATTCAAAGAGGTCGAGGCTCGAAGTAGCCTTCAAGTCTTGCTGCTTGAGCACGCCTATTTTCCGTCAGATGCACGCTACGTTAATGCAACCAAGGAACGCTGGACTCGCGCGTCTGGCAAAGGACTAATTCCGCGCGATTGGAAGCGGCGCCAAGCATAGTTCCCGGACTAGTTGGAGTGTTGTCTGGCTTTCGTAGACGAGCATGAGGATCTGCGTGGCAGGTTGTCACCGTTTTAGCTGATGTAGATACCCCCAACGTCCAGCGACTGCTTGAATTCGAAAAGCGTAAGTACGACCAGCAGCCGCCAGCGCCGAAACGGCTGCATATCAGCCCGACCAATCAACGATTGATTCGACCTAGTCATGCGTTATAAATCCGTATGACATTTCTCGAGACACAACTGCGCTTAGACAGTATCGACACCCTGGTTTTCGCCGGAGGAGGGAATCGTTGCTGGTGGCAGGCTGGCGTCATTACCAACCTTTTGGAACAGGGTTGGAAGCTGCCACCAGTTCTGGTGGGGACCAGCGCAGGCGCGGCTGTCGCCACGTCTTTGCTCACCTGCTCCGCACGGGATGCGCTCGCCTCTTGCAAGCGGCTGTACGAACAAAATAGCCAGCTGTTCGACTGGCGATCGCTCGTTCAGCTGAAATTGAAGTTCGCCCATCAACACATCTATCCCGCCTGGATCGAATCTTTCGCCAGTGATCATCACTTTGATCGGTTGCGGTCAGCCAGTTCCGAACTGATCGTTGCGCTAACGAGACCGTCCAGATGGCTAGGACTCTCCGGCAGCTTGGTCGCTGGCTCTATTGCCTATTTGGCAGACAAGAAGGTAGCGCACAGCATTCACCCGCGCCTGCCACGCTATCTTGGGCTTCGCCAGGAATTTCTGAACCTCAAGTCGGTCGTCAACGGACAGGCTGCCAGAGTGCTTTTGCAGGCCGTTGCTGCGGCTGCCCCTTTCATGCTGGCCCAAAGGGTCAATGGCCAGTGGGGCTTTGACGGCGGGTATGCCGACAACGCACCGATTCCACCTCAAACGGAAGAACAAAAGTCAAAGACCCTCGTCTTGCTGACCCGTCATTACCCTGACTTGCCGAGCGTCTTCGAATGGCATGGCCGAACTTACTGGCAGCCCAGTCAGAAGGTGCCCGTTTCAACTTGGGACTGCCGCCCAGGCACAACGGTAGACGACGCGTTTGAGCTTGGCTTTCGGGACTGCACAGGCATGGCATAACCATCGCCTGCGAACGCCCCTCCCCCTCAAATCGCCACCAGCTGCTGAATGTTCTTCGCCTTCATCTCGCTCCCCGGCCCGCTGGCGATCACTTCGCCGCGCTCCATGACCAGGTAGTCGTCGGCCAGTTCTTCGGCAAAGTCGTAGTACTGCTCGCACAGCAGGATCGCCATGCGCTGGCCTTGCAGGCCCACGTCGGCCAGTTGGCGGATGACGCGGCCAATGTCCTTGATGATGCTGGGCTGGATGCCTTCGGTGGGCTCGTCCAGAATCAAGAGGCGCGGCTTGGCGGCCAGTGCGCGGGCAATGGCCAGCTGTTGCTGCTGCCCGCCTGACAGATCCCCGCCGCGGCGGTGCAGCATTTGCTTGAGCACCGGAAAGAGCTGAAACAGTTCGGGCGGGATGGGCGTGCCGCCGGGCTGTGTGGCCAGGCCCATGCGCAGGTTGTCTTCGACCGTGAGGCGGGCAAAGATTTCGCGGCCTTGGGGCACATAGCCAATGCCAGCCGCTGCGCGTTCGTAGGGTTTGGCTTTGCTGATGTCCTGCCCGGCGAGTGTGACGCTGCCGCTCTTGATGGGCACCAGGCCCATCAGGCTTTTGAGCAGCGTGGTCTTGCCCACACCGTTACGGCCCAGCAGCACCGTCACACGGCCCTGGGTGGCGCTCAGGCTCACATCGCGCAGGATGTGCGAGCCGCCGTAGTACTGGTGGATGTTTTTGACTTCAAGCATGGCCAGGAATCCTTCGGCCGCAGGGGCGGCCTCCTACAGAGACGTTGATCACCGGATGCAGGAGCGCGCCCCTGCGCGCGAATGACGGTGTTTTCATCTTCAGCGGCCCAGATAGACCTCGATCACCCGCTCGTCGGCCTGCACCTGGTCGAGCGTGCCCTGGGCCAGCACCGAGCCGTCGCAC
>JACCDW011124406.1_pt1 | contig 23927 bp, 20 predicted proteins | sample 7449781 | NCBI WGS metagenome assembly JACCDW01 (sample SAMN15323449, study PRJNA562643) | freshwater metagenome | isolation source: river surface water | place: USA:Blue River Watershed | collected 2017-08-18
GCCCATGAATCTACAGCGAGACTAATTGGTTCGCATCGCTCTGCCGCCAAACGTAGGCCAGTCATAACTTCGCTATAGATCTTCTCCCAATCCCAGTAGAGCGATCCATCTTCACCAGCGATGACTTCATGGAGAAAACGGTGTGCTACATCGAGTGAGATCGCGTTGCTATCGACTCTGCCGATAGCAACGCGCCCACTTGTTGCCCCGAGATCAACTGCTAGAAAATCGAACATAGGAATCAGCGCATAAATGCAGCTGCAACTCCTGAGTCGACCGGTATATGTAGTCCAGTTGTGAGTTGGAGATCAGATGCGCAGAGGACGAAGACTGCAGCTGCAATATGTTCTGGCAGAACTTCACGCTTTAAGATAGATCGCTGCGCGTAATACTCGCCCAACTTCTCCTCTTCAACGCCATATACAGCGGCGCGGTTTGCGCCCCAACCAGATGAGAAGATTCCTGAACCTCGAACAACGCCATCAGGATTTACGCCATTGACGCGGATTTGATGGGCGCCGAGTTCAGCTGCGAGGAGACGAACCTGGTGTGCCTGATCGGCTTTGGTTGCGCCGTAGGCGATGTTATTTGGACCGGCGAAGATTGAGTTCTTCGATGAGATATAGACGATATCGCCACCCATCTTCTGCGCGATCATCGCCTTAGCTGCCTCGCGGGACATTAAGAATGAACCACGAGCCATCACATTATGTTGAAGATCCCAATCAGCAACGGTGGTCTCGGTCAGCGGCTTACTCAATGAGAGTCCAGCGTTATTGACAACTAGATCAACGCCGCCAAAGGCGAGTGATGATGTGTGAACCGTTGCGATGATTGCCGCCTCATCAGTGACATCTACCTTGACGGCGATAGCTTTATCAGGGCCGCCAATCTCAGTTGCAACTGCTGCCGCTGCATCGAGATCGCGATCTGCCACAACCACACAGGCGCCCTCTGCCGCTAAGCGAAGTGATGTTGCCTTGCCAATACCTGAACCGCCACCGGTAACGATAGCTACGCGGCCAGCGAGTGGCTTTGGCTTTGGCATACGACGGAGCTTCGCCTCTTCTAGCTCCCAGTACTCGATATTGAACTTCTCAGATTCATCGATTGGCTTGTAAGTTGAGACAGATTCAGCGCCACGCATAACGTTGATAGCGTTGATATAGAACTCACCGGCAACTCGCGCTGTCTGCTTATCTTTGCCGTAGCTAAACATGCCGACGCCAGGTACCAAGATAATCAGTGGATCTGCGCCGCGCATCGCTGGTGAATCAGCGGTTGCATATTTCTTGTAATAGGCAGCATATGTCTCACGATAAGTTACGTGGAGTTCGTGAGCACGAGCGATGACATCTTTAACAGGTGCATCTGCGGGAGTATCGAGAACCATCGGCGAGATCTTGGTGCGTAAGAAGTGATCTGGACATGATGTTCCAAGCGCAGCTAAACGAGTGAGTTCAGAGTGCGAAATGAAATCTAAAACCACATCGCTATCGTTAAAGTGGCCGAGCATTGGATTATCCATCGACGCGATACCGCGGAGAGCTGGGGCAAGTAGAGCTGCCTTCTCGCGACGAGCCTCTGGTGCAAGCGGCGCCCACTCTTTAACTAACGAGCCGAATGGATCCTTCTTTCCTTTGGCAGCGAGGAACTTCTCCGCCTTTTCGATCGCCTCGATTGAGCGCTTCTCGCACTCAGCTGAGCTATCTGCCCATGTTGTTAGGCCGTGGCCACCGAGAATCGCACCCTTAGCAGTTGGATTCTCCTTAGCGATCTTTGCAATATCTAGCCCGAGTTGAAAACCTGGACGGCGCCAATCGACCCAGAGAATCTCATCGCCGAAACATTCGCGAGTGAGCGCTTGGCCATCTGCTGCAGTTGCAAGAGCGATAATTGAATCAGGATGTAAATGATCAACGTGGCTGACCTCAACGAGACCATGCATCGCGGTATCGATAGATGGCGCAGCGCCACCACGACCGAAGGTGCAGTAATCAAAGAGCGCGACCATCTCATCTTCGTGTTCGACGCCGCGATAGACATTTACCAGCGCGCGCATCCGGTCGAGATAGAGAGCTGCCAACCCAGATTCTTTGAGAGTACCTAAATCTCCGCCGGAACCCTTTACATAGAGGACTTCAACCTCTTTGCCAGTGGATGGATCGGTCGCCTCGCCCTTGGCGGAAGTGTTTCCACCGGCATAGTTAGTGAACTTCGGATTGCTCCCGAGACGATTGCTTCGCCCCAACAACTCTTCAACCGTCTTCTTACTCATCGTACTTAAGCTCCCCAACCTGCTTGATTGCCACCGACTCGCTCTGCTGCAATCTTTGCGGCATAGCCACTTGCTGCATAAGCCTTCATTGGCTCTGGATCGATTCCCTTATCCTCACGCCATTCGCGTAATAAGCCACGAACATCTGTATTAAATGCATCCATCAAAACTTCGTGAGCTGCCAATACATCACCAGCGCGTTGTGCTGCCTTCAGTGCGTTTTGATCTACTAGAACAGCCTTAGCGACCGCCTCCTGCACGTTCATAATTGAACGAATCTGGCCAGGAATCTTCGCCTCAATGTTGTGGCATTGATCAAGCACGTAAGAGACCGGTGTATCAACAGCGAAACCACCGTTGATATTGACCTCATGCATGATTCGGAATAGCTGGAATGGATCTGCTGCGCCAACAATCAAATCATCATCAGCGTAGAAACGTGAGTTGAAGTCAAAGGCGCCAAGTCGCTTGGCGCGCAAGAGACCGGCAACGATGAATTCAATATTTGTTCCTGGTGCATGATGACCGGTATCAACGACAACCATCGCCTTTGGACCGAGCGCCATACAGTGAAGAAGTGAAGTTCCCCAGTCAGGTACATCGGTGTGATAGAACGCTGGCTCAAAGAATTTATATTCCAGCAACATGCGCTGGTGATCACCGAGTCGGGCATATACCTGCTCGAGAGATTCGGCCAAGCGGTTCTGGCGATCTGCGATGTCATCTTGTCCCGGATAGTTGGTTCCATCAGCGAACCACAACTTAAGGTCACGGACATTGGTCTGATCCATGATGTCGATGCAATCGAGGAGATGCTTGACCGCATTGGCACGCACCTTAGGATCTGGCGCGCAGACCGAACCAAGGATGTATTGATCATCTTGGAAGGTATTGGAATTAATAGTGCCGAGCTTTACTCCCAGGCCCTGCGCATGCGCGGCGAAATCCTTGTAATCATCGACCTTATCCCATGGAATATGGAGAGCAACGGTTGGCGCAGCACCGGTGTACTTATTGACCTGTGCTGCATCTGCAACTTTCTCATACGGATCGCGAGGCACACCCGGTTGTCCGAAGACTTTGAAGCGCGTACCTGAGTTGCCGTATGCCCAAGAAGGTGTCTCAACACCCAAACGATTGAGTACTGCCTTTACTTCATTCTTATCAGCCATGATGGATTACCTATCTCTTTCGTTTAGGGTAGATAAAAGATGTTTTCGAGTTTGAAAAAGCCCTCATCGGGGCGCTTGCCATCTAGCTCCTTAAAGAAAGGAGCCATAAGCGCCTGCCACTTATCGTTTACTTCGGTAGCAGCCATGCCATCGAGCGCCGCCTGCAGATTTGGGGTCTCGAAGTAACCAATGAGAGTCGCGTCGCTTCGATCTATAAAGAGTGAGTAGTTACACCAACCCGTTTCGGTAAGGGCGTCCCGCATCTCTGGCCATACATTTGCGTGGTAATCAATGTACTTATCGAGGGTGGATGGATTTAATTGAAGGCGAAAGGCGATTCGCTCCATAACTCCCCCTTCGACATTGAAACGTTTCATGAGCAATAGGGAGAAAATAGGTCCCAATTGAGCGTGAGTCAACACCACTTAGATAACAATTTAATCTCTTATTGAACAATAATTGACTAAGTTCAAAAGTAGGGGCAGACTCTCGGCCATGAGCGTCAGTTTGAGAGATGTGGCAAAGGCGGCAAATGTCTCGGTCGGAACTGTCTCCAATGTTCTCAACCGTCCCGAAATAGTCGCGCCAGCCACACTTAAGCGAGTCCAGGCCACAATTAAAGAGCTTGGTTTCGTCCCCAATGGCTTTGCCCGCCAACTCAGATCGGGCACCAGTCGGACTCTAGGGCTGGTGGTACCGGACGTCTCAAACCCATTCTTCACCGAAGTTGCGCGGGGTGTTGAGGATGCTGCCTCCAAACGCGATTACGCAGTCTTTCTCTGTAACTCTGATGAGTCAACGGCGAAGGAAGATCGCTATATCAATGTCTTGATTGAGCAACAAGTTCGCGGCGTACTGATAACTCCAGCTGATGCAAAGGCAGATCGGCTAGAACTTATGCGAGAGCGGGGAATTTCAGTGACACTTCTCGATCGCGAGATTAAAGGTCAGAAGCAATGCTCCGTCTCGGTCGATGACGTTAATGGTGGTCAGATTGCAATTGAGTATTTAGCATCACTTGGCCACACCAATATTGCCTGGGTCTGTGGCCCGGAATCCATTCCACAGGTAAGTGATCGCGGAGAGGGAGTCTCTAAGGCTTCTAAAGTAGCTGGAGCAAAGATTCAGACAATCCGAGTATCTCTTATGAATACCGTCCAAGGTGAAGAAGCTGCGCGACAGATTCTGGCGCTAGAAAAGAAACCAACGGCAATCTTCTGCGCAAATGATCTCTTAGCGCTAGGTGTGATGCGAATTCTCAATGCCAACAAAGTCAAAGTCCCTGATCAAATCTCGGTTCTTGGCTATGACAATATTGAGTTTGCTGCCTCAGCCGGTATTCCGCTCTCTTCGATTGCTCAACCTTCTTATCAAATGGGAATAACAGCTGCAAACTTATTGCTCGATGAGTGTGAATCAGGAAGCGATCACCAACACCAGCAGATTAGATTCCAACCGCAACTAGTAGAACGCTCTTCAACTGCAACCGCACCGAGCAAGTAGTTATTGACGATTTAAGAAACGTACATGCTTTGGCTCTAACTCATCGAGTGAGCTAACTCCAAGCAACTTCATATTGCGAACCATCTGAGTACGCATGATCTCAAGTGCCTTCTCTACGCCATCTTGGCCGCCTGCCATAAGGCCGTAGAGGTAGGCGCGACCCACGTAAGCAAATTGCGCTCCGAGAGCCACGGTGGCTAGAACATCTGCACCGTGCATGATTCCAGTGTCGATATGAATCTCGTAATCTTTCTTAAACTCTTTCTTAATGTCGCTGAGCAAATGCAACATCACTGGTGCGCGATCTAGCTGACGTCCGCCATGGTTTGAGAGCAAGATTGCATCAGCGCCAATCTCGGCTGCCTTCTTTCCATCTTCAAGATTTTGAATTCCCTTAACGATGAGGTTGCCATCCCATTGTTCGCGAATCCACTTGAGATCCTCCCAGGTCATTGTTGGATCGAACATGTAATCCAACAACTCACCAACAGTGCCCTCCCAATTCTTCATTGAGGCAAATTCGATTGGTGGAGTAGTTAAGAAATTCATCCACCATGCTGGTCGTGGGATTGCGTTGATGATTGTTCCGGCAGTCAAACGCGGTGGAACTGTTAAACCATTTCGATAATCTCTAATACGTTGTCCGGCGACCGGTACGTCAACGGTGAGCATCAAAGTTTTAACGCCTGCCTTTTTGGCACGATCAACGAGCGCCATCGAACCTTCCCGGTCCTTCCACATGTAAAGCTGGAACCAATTAGCGCCGTTAGGTGCGGACTCGACAACCTTCTCAATTGTTGTGGTGCCGAGAGTGGATAGGGTGTAAGGAATATTAAATTTCTCTGCGGCACGCGAACCGGCAATCTCACCTTCGGTCTGCATCATTCGAGTAAATCCGGTAGGCGCGATACCAAATGGCATCGCAAAAGTTTGGCCTAGCGTGGTTCGAGTTAAATCTGCACTCGATACATCTTTAAGGATGCTCGGAATGAATTCGAGATCGCGATATGCCTGGCGGGCGCGCTCGAGGCTCGCCTCGGATTCAGCGCTGCCATCGGTGTAGTCAAAGGGCCCCTTCGGTGTTCGGCGTTGAGCTATATCGCGCAGATCCCAGATCGTGTAGGCCTTCTCAAGGCGGCGACGCTTACGGCGGATGGTTGGGAGACTAAATTGGAGGAGCGGAGCTAGCTCGGAGGGGCGGGGAAGCTGCCGTTTTACATTCTTAGCCACAGAGAACCACCTTAAAGGTCGAGTCGGGAATTGAATCCATTTAATGAATTATGCACTTATCGAGAGATATTGGCGATATCGGCCGACTCTCTCAATAGATCACGATCGGCGAGAGTTGAATAGTTCAATCAGAGAGGGGCGAAATACGCGGGAAAATGTAATGAAACCGTTATCAGGAATTTTAGAAAAGTTATTGACGGTTAGGTCACGTCGCAGATAAATTCCGCCTCAAGGTTGAAACGATTCAACCAAAGTTCACCTCAGGAGGATGAATGAAGCAAATCATGAAGCGCGCAATCACACTCGCGCTCCCTGTATCGCTTGTCTTTGGAGCAACTGTTGCTCTTCCATCACAGGCGGCAGATACCACAATCACATGGCTGATTGATAACAGCCAGAGCAACCAAGATGTCGCCAAGGCACTTGTGGCTGCTTATGAGAAGGCCAATCCTGGCTACAAGGTCACAACAGTTCTCCGTCCAGGTGGCGCAGATGGTGACAACCTCGTCAAGACAAAGCTTGCAACAGGTGAGATGGAAGATGTCTTCACATACAACTCAGGGTCACTCTTCCAAGCCCTTGCCCCTTCAAAGAATCTTCTAGAGATCACCAATGAGCCATTTATGAAGAATGTTCTCTCATCATTTAACCCAGTTGTCTCTGTAGGCAAGAAGGTCTATGGCACACCATTCGGTACAGCTGTGGGTGGCGGAATCCTCTACAACAAGAAGGTCTATGCCAAGCTCAAGCTTAAGGTTCCAACAACATGGGCTGAGTTCATGGCTAATAACAAGAAGATCAAGGCTGCTGGAATCGATCCAGTTATCCAGTCTTACAAGGACACATGGACATCACAGCTATTCGTATTGGCTGACTACTACAACGTTCAGAGCGCAACGCCAAAGTTTGCAGCTGAATACACAGCCGGTAAGCAGAAGTATGCAAAGAACCCAGCTGCTCTCCGTGGCTTTGAATACATTGAAGAGCTTAAGAAGCTCAACTACTTCAACCGCGATTACGCATCAACAACATATGCACAGGCTCTTGAGCGTGTAGCACTTGGTAAGGGTGCTCACTACCCAATGGCAACATGGGCATTCCCACAGATCGCAGCACAGACTCCAAACAACCTTGAGGATGTCGGATTCTTTGCACAGCCAAGCTCAAAGGCAAGCGTCAATGGCGTAACTGTCTGGGTGCCATCAGGTACATACATTCCAGCAGCTACCAAGAATGCAGAAGCTGCAAAGAAGTTCGTTGGCTGGATGACAACAGCAAAGGCAGTCGACGTTATGAACAGCGTTGAAGGCTTCGCTGGCGGCCCTTACTACATCAAGGGTGCAAGCATTCCAAACGCACTCCCAGGTGGAGTTAAGGACTTGATCAAGTACTTCGATAAGAACGCAACTGCTCCTGCACTTGAGTTCGTATCTCCAATCAAGGGTCCAAACCTTGAGAAGATTCTGATCGAGGTCGGTCTTGGAATCACAACTGCTAAGAAGGCAGCAGCTGCATACGATGCAGATGTTGTTAAGCAGGCAAAGCAGCTCGGTCTAAAGGGCTGGTAACAAGTAACAAATAAGTAATGAGTACTGGCGGGCTATTTTGATAGCCCGCCAGTACCGCTTATATGAAACTCCCAAAGAATGCGAAATGGTGCCAAGTGAGTAAAGTAAAAAAGAAGATCAAGAGCCCGTACTCTTATGGACTGGTCGCGCCAATCGCTATCATCTTTCTCCTCTTCTTTGTAATTCCAACATTTGTTTCATTCTTCTTCTCAATGACTCGCTGGACTCTCTTCGATTGGGAGTTTGTAGGTTTCGAAAATTTCATCCAATACTTCAAAGAGGCATCCCTAGCTATTGGATTTAAGAACACTCTTATCTATGGCTTTGTAACTTCCTCACTCAAAGTGGTCCTTGGACTTGCTCTGGCGATTCTTCTCACCGGTCGCCTTCGCGCAAAGGGATTTCTCCGCTCAGTCGTATATTTTCCAGTTCTAGTTTCAACTATTGGCGTTGGCTTTACCTTTAGCGTTCTCCTAGATCCAAATTATGGCGCTGTTAATAAATCAATCGTCGCTTTTGGCAAGATGATCGGTTGGGAGACATATGGACCTGGTTGGTTGGTTGACCCAAACCTTCTACCACTCCTCTCCGTAAGTTTCGTCGATGTCTGGAAGGGCGTCGGTATGGCGACTGTTATCTATATGGCAGGTCTTGCAGCTATACCTCAGGAGTACTACGAGGCGCTCTCAGTCGACGGCGGAAATGCGTGGGATAAATTCCGATCAATCACCCTGCCGCTTGTACGACCTGCGACAGCTTCAGTCATCATCCTTAGTTTTATCGGCGGGCTCCGTTCATTCGACCTTATCTGGGCGATGACCAATGGTGGTCCAGGCTTCCTCTCCGATGTGATCGCATCGATCAACTATAAGCAATATCAGGCAGGTTTCTACGGCCTTGCTACTGCAGGAAATGTGATTCTCCTGCTCTTCGTCCTCGCCCTTGCTGGTCCGCTCTATATGTACTTTAACCGGAAGGAGCAGCAGTCATGAAGAAGTTCCTCAAGAAGAACTGGATTGACCTAGTTTCACTTCCCATCGGAGTCTTTGTCTTCGTCGCTCCCTTCACCATGATCTTCTTGACTGCTACGAAGACATCGCAAGAGGCATTCGCCCTGGACTTTAGCCTGGGTGAGAAGTTCTTGCTCTGGGAGAACATCAAGACGGTGCTCTCTACCAATGATGGAATAGTTGTGCGAGCATTTATCAATACAACTATCGTCACTGTCTTATCGGTTATCTTGATTGTTATCTTCAGCTCCATGGCGGCATTTATCTTTGCTCGCCGCCCAGGCAAACTCACTACAGTTGCCAATATCTGCGTATTGGCAGGTTTGGTGGTGCCACCGGCGATTGTGCCAACAATCTGGGTACTTCAGAAGCTTCATCTCTTTAAGACGATTCAAGGTTTGATCTTTATTGAAGTTGCCTACAGCGCCGCCTTTGCAATCTTGATCTACAAGGGATTTATCGCCTCCATCCCTAAGGAGATCGATGAGGCTGCAGCTATGGATGGCTGTACTGGATTCTCGCTCTTTAGAAGAATCATCTTCCCACTTCTGATGCCAGTAAATATCACCATTATCGTCACAACATCTGTAGCAATCTTCAATGACTTTACCAACCCGCTCTACTTCTTGCCGGGCGCGAAGAATGCAACGGTGCAGCTCACTCTCTTTAACTTCCAGAGCCAATATCTCACCCAATACAACCTTCTATTTACAGATATCTTGCTCATCACAATTCCACCGCTCATCGTCTTCATTATCTTTAACAAGCGAATCGTTGCCGGCATGACCGCTGGCGCAGTAAAGGGGTAGTAAATGTCCACACTTCCACAGCTCACCGAGCACGATGCGCTAACAACGGTTATCGGTCTCCAAAGCCAGTATTCCGCAGACATTATCGGCCTACCGATTCAAGATCCGCTTCTCACATGGCAAGTGGCTTCAGATCGCAGCGATGCGGTCCAAGTTGGATATGAGATCTCATCTATTGATGAAGCCGGCCAAGTCACCGTTTCAGCGCCAGTTGCCTCAGCAGAGCAGATCGAAGTACTTGCTCTAGGGCACATCTCTAAAGCACAGACTGTAACGAAGCTCCGAGTCCGTATCGCAACTCAATATGGTTGGAGTGGATACAGTCCAGTCATTACCTATGAGACCGGCTTAGCTTCGGGAAATGACTTGATTGGTCGCGCGATTGGTGATGACTCTCTCCACTCTGCACCATCACCAATTATGCGTAAAGAGTTTGCTTCAGCAAAGCGAGTTGCAAAGGCTCGAATCTATGCAACCTCAGAGGGTATCCACTCGCTCTACCTCAATGGTGTATGCGTTACAGATGAGTATTTCACGCCAGGCTGGACTGCGTATGATGATCGAAATACATATCTCACTTATGACGTTACCAAGCTAGTTCAAAGCGGTACAAACTGTTTCGCTGCCGAGATCGCCGATGGTTGGCATCGAGGCAAGTTCGGATTTATGAATATGTATGACAATTACAGCACCAAGATTTCCTTGCTGGCACAGCTGGAGATTACCTACGAAGATGGCAGCAGAGATGTCATTGCAACAGATGAATCTTGGAAGGTTTCTACTGGAGAGATTCTCTTTGGAGATATCTATGATGGTTCAACTCTAGATTTCACAAAGGAGCAGAAGGGTTGGAAGCTCGCGGGTTTCAACGACTCTTCATGGTCGGCTCCAACAATCCATACAATCAAGCGTGAGATCCTCGAGCCACGAGTCTCAACCCGTGTCGTTGAGATTGCCGAGTTCCCAGCTCGCATCATCGATAGCAAGAACCGTACTCTGATTGACTTTTCGCAGAACATCTCTGGTTGGGTACGACTCGTAGTTGATGGAAAGAAGGGCGATACCGTCACAATTCGCCATGCAGAGGTACTGGAAGATGGTCCAAATCTCCACACCGCTGCCCTTCGTACCGCTAAGGCGACCGATGTGTACACTCTTGGCCACGACGGCCGGAGTGTTCTCGAGCCAAAATTCACCTTCCATGGCTTCCAATTTGCAGAGGTAACTGGTCCAGCAACATTTATCTCAGCCACAGCTGTAGCGATTTCATCTGCAAATGAACGTCGCGGCTTCTTTAAATCCTCTGATGTTCGCCTCAATCGCCTCCACGAAAATGTGGTCTGGTCGATTCACGACAATATGGTCTCGGTTCCAACTGACTGCCCACAGCGAGATGAGCGATTGGGTTGGACTGGCGATGCCCAAGCGATCGCAACCACAGCGAACACCTTATTTAAGGTCGGCTCGTTCTGGCGTAGCTGGCTTACCGATCTCTGGGTCGACCAACAGCGCGTTGGTGGCGTTGGTGCAGTCGTTCCTGACATCTTATCCAAGCAGCCATCACCGGCGGAGGGCGCTGGGTGGGTAATCACCGACCGTGCAGGTTGGGCTGATGCTGCGACCATCGTTCCAATGGCGGCATACGAGTCATATGGAAGTTCGGCAACTTTGAAGCAACAGGTTGCATCGATTCGTGCATATGTTGAATCGCTATCAGCACATCGCAAGGGTGAGAAGTTCCTACCTGAAGAGTTCCAGTTCGGAGATTGGTGTGATCCAGATGCACCGGTCGATCAACCGTGGCTATCAAAGGTAAAGGCGCAATTCGTCGCCAATGCTTTCTTTGCAAATACCGTCCAGATCGCAGCAGATGTAGAAGCGCTTGTTGGCGATGCAGAGCATGCAAAGAAGTACACCGAGCTTGCAGCAACGTTAAAGCGCGATATCTGGGAGCACTTTGGCGAAGAGGCTAAAGAGACGACAGCTGGTTGCTCAATCGCACTTGAGTTTGGAATTGTCCCTGCCGGCGAGAGAACAGCCGTGGCAAAGATTTTGAGCGATAAAGTCATTGCAGATCAAGGAAAAATCACCACCGGCTTCCTTGGCACACCGCTCATTCTCCATGCTCTCTCTAAGAATGGTCACTTCGAGGCTGCATACACAATGTTGATGCGTCGCAAGGTGCGTTCTTGGCTCTATCAAGTAGATCAGAAGGCGACCACTATCTGGGAGCGCTGGGATGCAATCAAGGAGGATGGCTCTATCCATAAGGGAGAGATGGCCACTTCTTCAGAGGAACAGCCAGATGCATCGATGATCTCATTTAATCACTATGCCTACGGCGCGGTGATTGATTGGGTCTATCGCAATGTTGCCGGTATTGCACCGACAGTAAAGAGCCCTGGCTATCGCCATATCACCTTTGCTCCTCGACCAGGTGAAGGATTTACCTTCGCATCTGCCTCCGTTGATACTCCGCTAGGTATAGCGGCTATCGATTGGAAGATTGTTGATAATGGAAACCTAGCAGCAACAATCGTGGTCCCATTTGGATCACGAGCTGTCATCGACCTTCCAGTGAGCGCATCATCAACTCTCCATGTAAATGGTGAAGCTGTGAGCAACAAGTGCGAAGTTGGATACGGAACTTACGAGGTATCTCTCTCCGCTCCTGCGATTGCACCATTTAAAGTCGCATAAGGAGTAGTTATATGGAGTTTAAGAGCGCAGTCGCAAAACTTTCACTCGAAGATAGAGTGAAAGTTTTAACTGGAGAAGATTTCTGGACAACTTATGCTCTGCCAACTATCAACTTGCGGAAGATGGTCGTCTCCGACGGCCCATCTGGAGTTCGTGGTGAGCTCTGGGATGAACGGAGCCCATCGCTCTCACTCCCATCGGCTACTGCGATGGCATCAACGTGGGATAGATCGGTAATGAACCAGGTCGGTGAAGTTATGGCATTTGAAGCTCGCCGGAAGAACGTTGATGTTGTCCTGGGACCTACGATTAACTTGCACCGTTCGCCACTCGGTGGTCGCCACTTTGAGGCCTACTCCGAAGATTCAATTCTCTCCGGCGCGCTCGCCGCATCATTTATCAACGGTATTCAGGGGCAAGGTGTTGGCGGGTGCCTCAAGCACTTTGTCGCCAACGATGCCGAGACCGATCGCCATACCGTTAATAACGTTCTCGATGATGCCACCTTGCGCGAGGTCTATGCACTTCCCTTCGAGATTGCAGTCCGAGATGCCAACCCATGGACAATCATGTCGGCATATAACCGAGTCAATGGTCCAAAGATGGCGGCATCACCGCTACTCAACTCCATTCTGAAAGAGGAGTGGGGTTGGGATGGGATGGTCGTCTCTGATTGGACCGGCGTGCAATCTACGGTCGATACCGGCAATGAGGGAAATGATCTTGAGATGCCGGGACCCTTCGGCTTCTGGGGTGAAAAGCTATTGGCCGCGGTTAAGAGCGGCGAGGTATCAGAGGCAGCAATCGATGCCAAGGTAGAGCGAATCCTTCGCCTGGCAGCTCGCGTCGGAAAGTATGCCGATGCCGAAGTTAAGGCGGCGAAGAAATTTACCGATACTCAACTGCAAGAGGCTGCTCGCGCTATCGGCGCACAATCAATCGTCTTGGCGCGAAATGAGAGCTCAACTCTGCCGCTTGAGAAAGCAGCTTCGATCGCCGTTATTGGCGCACATGCAAAGTTTGGCCGCGGACAAGGTGGTGGATCTGCAACGGTTTATCCAACTGAATTTGTATCGCCGCTAGTAGGTCTCACTCACAATGCGCCGAGTGGAACTACCGTTACTTATGCCCTTGGCGTCAATGCAGATACAAGTTTGATTCAATTCGATAAGAACTATTTGAGAAATCCTAAGACCGGTCAAGGCGGCTGCCTCGCAGAGGTAATTGCTCCCGATGGATCTCTCCTCTTGAGCGAAGATCGCTTTGGCGGCTTCTTTAACTGGGCCACCCAGCCTTGGATGTTCCAATATGCCTACGTGCGCGTCTCAGGAATCTTTACCGCAACTGAGAGCGGTGCCTACCAATTTGGCGTGGGCATGGTGGGTAATTACAAAGTTACGATCGGAGATCAAGTGCATGAGGGATTCATCCCAATGCACTCCGATGACCTAGGTGAATTTGTACTCAATCCGCCATTTAGAGCTTTCGACCATACTCTCTCCGCAGGCGAAGAAGTCCTCATCCAGTGGGAGTATCCGCGTGATTCGCTCCCAATTCCTATCGCCTCCTTCTATATCGGTTTCCGCGAACCATCGCGCGGCCACGCTGCAGAGTTGGCTGAAGCTACCGACCTTGCTGCAAAATCCGATATCGCTATCGTCTTTGTTGGAACTACCGCTGAAATTGAATCAGAGGGACATGACCGTAAAGATATTTCGCTACCTGATGGTCAAGATCAATTGGTATCTGCAGTTGCCAAGGTTGCAAAGCGCACAGTTGTAGTCGTCAATGCAGGATCGCCAGTAGAGATGCCTTGGTTTAACGAAGTAGATTCAGTTCTCTTGACCTATTTTGGTGGCCAGCAGATGGGCAATGCGCTCGCAGACGTGATTTACGGTGCCGTTAATCCTGGCGCTCGCACTACTACGACATGGGCCGTCAAAATGTCAGATGTTCCAGTAATCAATACGACTCCAACCAATGGTGAGCTCCATTACGCCGAGGGAAGATTTATCGGTTATCGTGCCTGGCGCAGAGCAAATCGCACGCCACAGATTCCATTTGGCCATGGTCTCTCCTACACAACTTTCTCATCTGAGTTACTGGCTGCTACCCGAGAGAGCGCAAAGGTAAGTGTTACCAATACCGGTGCGCGCGCCGGTTCGCAGGTCGTACAGATCTATGCCGCTAACGATGCGAGCGATGCATTCGAACGCCGCCTCGTTGGATTTAGCAAGGTATCGCTCCAACCTGGTGAAAGCAGAGAGGTGGATATTTCTCTCGAGCCACTTGGCTTTAAGAGGTATCAAGGCGGATGGCAAGATATTGCGGGCAGGTGGAAGATCACCTTGGCTGAAAACGCATTTGATGGCGGGCAGACACTTCTTGTTTAGCGTCTATGCCGAGCTCTTTCGCACACCGGGAGCGCGGCGAATTGCCTCCGCAGGGTTTATTGCGCGGATGCCGATTGCGATGGATACCCTCGCCATCATCCTCTTCGTTCAATCCGTTGATGGCCGTTATGCGATAGCTGGCTCGCTGACAGCGGTAGCTGCGCTAACCACCGTTATCTCCTCGCCGCTATGGTCGAAGGTTGCAGATCACTATGGTCAGCGATTGGTATTAACAATTGCCGTTCCTATCCGCGTCATATCAATTATCGCCTTTATTCTCCTCGTGAAATCCACAGCGCCTATATGGAGCTGGTTCTTAGCTATTTTTATCGCAGAATCCGCCTCGGTCAGTATCGGATCGATGACTAGACGGCGATGGGTGCATATGATCGATGGTGAGAAGAAGCAACTTCTCGCGACCTCATATGCCTTTGAATCTCTCCTCGACGAGTTTATTTACATCCTAGGTCCGGTAATCACTACTGCAGTGGTGGCGACATTTGCTCCGGTTGCTGGATTGATTTTGGGAATCTGCTTCTTGATTATCGGCGCACCGCTCATTGCTACCCATCGAAGATCAGATCCCGGGATTGAGCATCGTGAAGTCGGAGAGAAGCTAAAGTCGGTAATGCGCAATCGCAAATTACAAGCCGTGGGAATTCCGCTGACTATTGCCGGCGGTTCATTTAGCGCAGTCAATATCTGCGTCGTGGCATTCTCAGATGAACGGGGAATGAAATCAGTCTCGGGCCTACTTCTCGGGTTGTGGGCAGTTGGCGGCGCAGTCTCTGCGCTAATCAATGGCGCAATCCGATGGAAAATTTCACATGGTTCGCGCTACCTCGGATACTTGATTGGCATGACCGTTATAGCTCTAAGTTTTCCGATGATCGACAATATCTATCTCTTAGGTGTTGCATTGTTTCTACAAGGTCTATGTATTGCACCGCTCTTGCCAAATGGTCTGCCATTAGTCACCAACTCAGTTGCCGCATCACAGATGACACAGGCAATCACCTTGGTTACAGCTGGAATTCCGCTCACCGGTGCGCTCTCGAGCTTCCTATCGGGACGGATTATTGATAGTTATGGTGCAAGCACTGGGCTATGGCTGCCATTTATCTTTCTCGCAGTTGCATCGCTGGCAACACTGCCTTACCTCAAAGAGTTTAACGAGTAGGTAGTTAGCGCAATTTAGTCAGGCGATGACGCTCTGCTCTATCGCCATTTTGTCGCGAGGCTGAAGCCCACAGCGATAAAGCTAAAACCGATAATCATGTTCCAAGCGCCGATTCCTGAGATAGGAAAACGGGTCTGGCTCACGTAGTAGATGACGATCCAGATGAGGCCGATGAGGAAATTGGCGACCATTACCGGTGCGAGCCAGCGTGGGCTCTCAGCTGGTGGAGTCTCAACGGCATGAACCTGCGCTTCGTGAGCGTGGCTCTCTTGGACCTTCTTACGCAATTTCGACTTTGGCATAGGCGATAGATTACAGGAGAATTAAGCCGTGGCCCACATCCTTGTCGTCGATAACTACGACTCCTTCGTCTTCAACCTAGTGCAGTACCTCGCACAGTTGGGTGCCGAATGCACCGTAGTCCGCAATGATCAGGTCGAGGCGAGCGAAGCTTCTAAGTACGACGGTGTCCTTATCTCTCCCGGCCCAGGCACCCCCGATAAAGCTGGCGTCTCAATCGCAATGATTAAGTACTGCGCTGGGCACTCGATTCCACTCTTTGGCGTATGCCTCGGCCATCAAGCGATTGGTGAAGCATTCGGTGCAACCGTCTCGCGCGCACCTGAATTACTCCATGGAAAGACATCGGTCGTTCATCACAACGGTAAGGGCGTTATGGCGCATCTGCCAACACCATTTACAGCAACTCGTTATCACTCATTGGCAGTTGAAGCAGATACCGTTCCCGATGTTCTAGAGGTAACAGGTACAACCGAGTCTGGAGTGATCATGTCACTTCGCCATAAGAGCTTGCCGATTGAGGGCGTGCAGTTCCATCCTGAATCTGTACTTACCGAACACGGCCATAAGATGTTGGCAAATTTCTTGGTGCAATGTGGCGATAACGATGCGCTCGCTAATGCAGAAGGACTATCGCCGGTAATTAATCGTTAAGGTTGTTTGTTGATGGTAATTGTTACCGATTTACCAATAGTTTGAGTCGAACCAGCTTCTGGAGCTTGACGAATTACAACTCCAATCGGCTGGGCTGCATCGAAATCATAGAACTCATTGATTAAGAATCCGGCTTGAATAAGCGTTGTCTTGGCTTGAATAGCTTCAACCCCAACGAGATCAGGAACTGTTACCTCACCGCTTGCAATTGTAAGAACTACGCCGCTGCCTGCAGTTGTTACCGAACCGACAGGTGGCGTTACCTCAAGAACTGTTCCTTGCGGTTGATCAGATGGTGCAGCGATAGTCTGTGAAACGGTTAGCCCAACAGCAGTTAGCGCTGCGCGGGCATCAATAAGCGGCATACCAATGAGATCATCGGGAACTATCGCATCGCCTGGTCCATCAGAGATGGTGAGGACAATTGCAGAACCCAGCGGTGCGTGAGTTGTAGCCAGCGGGCTTTGGCTTGCAATTCGCCCCTTTGGAATCGTGCCATCGTGAGCGCTCTTAATTGTGATGACATAGCCATCGAGAAGTTCGCGGGCCTGCGCCTCAGATAGGCCAACCACATTGGGAATGAGCGGCCCGCTATCTTGGTTGCCACTCATGAAGAATCCCGTGATTGCAAGGGCAATTGCCGCTAAGAATGAACCGCCATAGATCATCGCGCTGCGACGGGTGAAGAGTGGCTCGCTCGCGACCTTGGTCGTAACCTGCTGACCGCGATGAACTCGCTGCAGATCGCTGAGCATTGCGCCTGCGCTCTGGTAACGATCAGCTGCCTTCTTAGAGAGTGCAACTTTAAGAATGGTATCTACACCTGCAGGAAGATCAGGCTGGATAGCGCGAGCTGAAGGAATATCACCAGATACATGTTGATATGCAATCGATACCGGTGTCTCTCCAGAAAATGGTGGTTGTCCGGTGAGAAGCTCGAAGAGTAAGCAACCAGTGGAGTAGATATCGCTTCGGGCATCAGCAGATTCGCCAACTGCTTGTTCTGGTGAGAGATATTGCGCAGTTCCCACGACATTCCAAGTGCTGGTAAGTGTTGCACCGAGATCATCCATGGCGCGAGCGATACCAAAATCCATCACCTTCACATCACCAGTGCTGGTGATCATGATGTTTGCTGGCTTAATATCGCGGTGAACAATGTTGCGCTGATGCGAATACTCAAGTGCGGTGAGAGTCTGCTCAACAATAGAGAGCGCATCTTCTAGCGCAACTCGCTCTCCTTGATGAATAAGCGAGCGGAGGGTATGGCCTGAGACAAGCTCCATAACAATGTATGGCGCAGGTTCTTCACCTGAGTCATAGACAGCAACGATGCCAGGGTGATTTAAACCTGCGGCAGCCTTCGCCTCCTTGCGGAAGCGAGCTACGAATGAAGGATCTTTTGCTAAATCACTACGAAGAATCTTTACCGCAACTTCACGCGAGAGACGTTGATCTTGTGCGATATAGACATCGGCCATTCCGCCGGTACCAATCATCTCGCCAAGTAGGTAGCGATCACCAAGGAGCTGAGACATCACTGTGCAGCTCCTAACAGTGCAATGGGTTCTTGAATGTCGTTATCTAAGACGTCAGCAACGATAACGGTTACATTGTCTGGCGCACCGTTCTCATGGGCTGCGGCCACGAGCGCGTCGGTTGCTACCCCGCGAGCTTTTCCCTTAAGCAGAGCCTTAATCTCTTTATCGCTGAGCACATTGGAGAGACCATCGCTACAGAGAAGGAATCGATCGCCAGATTTAACCTCATAGATACTCAGTGGTGGCTGGTTTCGCCCCTCACCCATTAAGACTTGGGTGAGTACTGAACGTTGTGGATGGGTTGCAATATCGGCCTCAGTGATTGAGCCTTGCGCAAGTAGCTCCTGAATAACAGTGTGGTCGGTACTTAACTGCTCGAAGGTATTTCCGCGAAGGCGATAGATTCGAGAATCACCAATGTGTAGCGCAGCAACGCTATCGCCACGTAAGAAGAGCGCAGAGAGAGTTGTACCCATGCCGGCAAGCTGCGGACTCTCACTTACATACTCTGAGATAACCGAATCGATAACGCTCAACGAAGATGCATATAGATCATCAGCGGAGTCGATATCGCAATCGCTCTTAGTGAAAACTTCAGCTTCACGCGCGAGAGTTGTGATGGCAAGGCGCGATGCAACTTCACCTGCAGCGTGACCACCCATTCCATCTGCAACAGCGATGAGGAAACGTGAGGTGAGCGCAGAATCCTCATTTCCGGCACGCACCAAACCAACGGCAGACTTTCCTGCAGTAGCAAAGTAGAACGTGCTCATAGCGCAATCCTAACCTTTAACCTCAGTTTGCTACTCTCACCCTCATGCAGATCTATGCGCATAGAGGCGCCAGTGGCGACTTCCCAGAGCACACCGAGCCGGCATATCTCGGTGCAATCGAGCAAGGAGCCGATGGCTTCGAGTGCGATGTGCGACTTACCCGAGATGAAGTTCCGGTCCTCTGGCATAACTCTTCTATGCTCGAACGCGCAGGAAGCGATTCGTTGATTGCAGAGCTGAGCTATGAGCAAGTGAAGATTCGATACCCACAAATCTTAAATCTCAACCAATTTCTCGATATTGCTCTCAGCGCAGATAAAGGTGTTCTGATTGAGACAAAACACCCGGTAATTAGTGGCAATCGCATTGAAGAAGTTGTTGAAGAGATTCTTACCAGCCGCAAAGTGCTCAACAGAATAGATGTTTCGGTGATGTCCTTTAGTTGGAATGCAATTGAGAAGATGCACCGAATCAATAAGAAGATTCCAACCACGTTCCTACTGCACGGAAAGACGCCGCTATTGCAAGCGAAATTCTCATCAGCTTCATCGATTGGACCTGGCATTTCAATGGTGCGGGAGCGACCAGAGATAATTGAGAAATTCCGACAATGGGGCCGGAGTATCAATCTCTGGACGGTAGATAGCGGTTCTGATGTCGAACTAGCTCATGATTTAGGCGTAGATATTCTGATTACAAATAAGCCGGCGCAGGCACGTACATTCCTTTAGTATCCTTAGCCAATGCACACTTACGCCTACTTGGGGCCAGCAGGCACCTTTACCGAGGCGGCGCTACAGAAGATCACTGCCAGCGATGATGTGCGCAATCCATATATCAACGTCACTGCGGCGCTCGATGCCGTTCGTACAGGAGATGCCGATTACGCGCTCGTGCCGATTGAGAATTCGGTCGAAGGTGTCGTTGCACGTACGCTCGACGAGTTGGCAACAGGCATACCTCTTACTATTGCAGCTGAAGTCACGCTTGCCGTTACCTTCGATCTCATGGCAAAGCCAGGGACGACTCAAATAAATCGAATCGGCACCCATCCACATGCAGAGTCGCAGTGCCGTACATATCTATCTAAGAACTATCCCCACGCTGAGATTGTCCCAACCAACTCCACCGCAGCGGCAGCTGAACTTGTGGCGAAGGGGCAGCTCGATGCCGCGATAGCTTCATCGGCTGCAGCGGCAAACTTTGGCTTAGAGATTGTGGCGGCCAATATCGGTGATAACCAAGCTGCCGTGACACGCTTTATCTCCGCCCAGAAGCCGGGATTTATCCCAGCGCCCACCGGCCATGATCGAACCTCGTTGGTGGTCTATATCGATATCGATCACGCTGGTGCGTTACTTGAGATTCTCTCGGTCTTCGCCAAATACGATGTAAATCTCACCTTTATCCAATCACGTCCCACTGGACGCGAGCTCGGTCACTACCATTTCATCATTGATGTCGAAGGCCATATCAACGATGAGCCAGTTGCTCGTTCGATGGAAGAGCTCCGCGAAATCTGCGACGACATTAGATTTTTAGGTTCGTACCCACGGGAGGCGCGCGCATGATTGATATCAAGTTCCTACGAGAGAACCCAGATGTTGTTCGCGCATCCCAGAAGGGTCGCGGCGAGAACGTCGAACTCGTCGATCAGATCATCGCTATCGACGAACAGAAGCGCGCTGCGATTAATGAGTTTGAATTACTTCGCCAAGAACAGAACATCCTCTCTAAGAGCGTTGGCGCGGCAAAGGGCGATGAGAAAACTGCGCTACTTGCTAATGCCAAAGAGCTCGCCGATAAGGTAAAGGCAGCTGATGCCAAGCGAGCTGAGGTAGAGGAGCAGGCCAAGCAGTTGGTAATGCAACTCTCTAATTTGCTTGATGTTGATGCGCCAATCGGCGGCGAAGAGGACTTTGTCACCATCGAACATGTGGGTACGCCGCGAGATTTCACCGCAGATGGTTTCGAACCACGAGATCACGTCGAGCTCGGTAAGTTACTTGGCGCAATCGATACCGAGCGCGGGGCAAAAGTTTCTGGCTCTCGCTCTTATTACCTCACTGGTGCAGGTGCGCTCCTTGAGTTCGCGCTCGTCAATTACGCGATTCAATCGGCACTTAAGAATGGATTTACACCAGTCATTCCACCCGTTCTAGTCAATCCTTCTGCGATGGAGGGCACTGGCTTCTTAGGACAAGCGGCTGAGAATGTCTATCGAATTGAAAGAGACGATGTCTATCTTGTCGGTACCTCCGAGGTACCACTAGCGGCGATGCATATGGATGAGATTATCTCCGCTGATAAGTTGCCACTTCGCTATGCCGGTTACTCATCATGTTTCCGCCGCGAGGCAGGCACCTATGGCAAAGACACCCGCGGAATCATTCGCGTGCACCAATTCGACAAGGTAGAGATGTTCTCCTTCTGCAAGCCAGAAGATGCGAAGGAAGAACATAAGCGCCTCTTGCAGTGGGAGAAGGATTTCTTAGTTGCGATGGAGATACCTTTCCGAGTAATCGATGTTGCATCAGGAGATCTCGGATCAAGCGCAACCCGTAAGTTCGATATTGAGGCCTGGATACCTACCCAAGACGCTTATCGCGAGGTAACGAGTACATCTAATTGCACCGAGTTCCAAGCTCGCCGACTCAATATTCGCTACAAGGATTCTGAAGGCACCAAGGCGATTGCAACGCTCAATGGAACGCTCGTTGCGATTCCACGCATGATTGTTGCAATTCTTGAGAACCATCAGAACGCAGATGGCACAGTCAATGTACCGGCAGCGCTTCAGCCATTCTTGGGAACTGCAAAGTTAGAGCTCGTGTGACTTCTCTACAACAGCTACGCCCTAAGTTAATTGCAACTGATCTCGATGGCACCATCGTCACTCATGACGGGCTGATCTCAGAGCGCACAATCAGCGCCTTTAAGCGCGCCCGCGATCTAGGTGTTGAGATCTTCTTCGTTACCGGACGTCCGCCACGTTGGATGCCTGAGATTCGAGAGGCATTTGGTTTTGGAAATGCAATCTGTGGCAACGGCGCAATGTTGTATGACTTGATGGGCGATAAAGTTTTAGAAGAGTGGTTAATCGAAGTACCTGATCAATTAGAGACAGTCAATCGTCTCCGCAAATCAATCCCTGAAGTCTCATTTGCAGTCGAATCACATAATTACTTCCATCGCGAGAAGGCATACATACCTCGTTGGGATGTTGGACTAGACAATATTGGTGTTCAGACAATTGAAGAGATCATCAAAGCGCCGGCGTTAAAGATGTTGGCGAGATGTTCGACGCAGAATCTCTCATCGGATGAGATGCTGGAGATTGCAACTCATGAATTAGTTGATCTCGTAACTGTTACTCACTCAAATCCACATGATTCGCTCCTTGAAATTTCCGCGCTAGGAGTTTCTAAAGGCGCAACGCTTGCGCGCATGGCGGGACGTCTCGGAATCGAAGCTGCTGATTGCGTTAGCTTCGGTGACAATCCAAATGACTTCTCAATGCTTGCGTGGGCTGGTCGCTCATATGCGATGTCATCTGGCCACCCAGATGGCGCTAAGTACGCCAAGAGCATCGCCGGCCCCTGCGAGGAGGATGGCGTTGCCATCGCCATCGAGGCGCTCCTCGATCTGCCCGCTGCCTAATTTTTGAAAACCCTCCCACCTCTAGTAGCCTCTCCCACGGAGGACTCGCATAGCGGCCGAGTGCACCGGTCTTGAAAACCGGCAGGTGAAAGCCTCGTGGGTTCAAATCCCACGTCCTCCGCGCTAAACGAAGCCCGTCTGCATGCACTGCAGGCGGGCTTCGTGCTTTCTCCATACCCGCAAGGGCTAAAGCGATTGCCTGTGGCTGACTTCATAAGCCCTAAACGCCTTCCCGCCTAGATACTTTTGCGGAAGAAGCGCACACTTACACCTATTAGTTAGCGAGTTAGCCGGCCAACGGCGGTCTCATGGGGGAGTTTTCAATGTCCGGAGTCTTTTCTCCAACACGCGCCAAGATTAAAGAGCGCACACTCAGAACAGATAAGTGGTGGTTAGAGCCTGCAGTTACCTTCGGTGTGCTCTTCTCATTCGTTATCTACGCAACATTCCGCGCATTTGAAGGTGCGAACTACTACAAGGATCACTTGATCTCACCTTTCTATTCACCATGTTTATCGCAAGCGTGTATTCCTGAAGCAACGCTCTTTGGATGGACACCAGTGAGCGCAGAGATTTTCAACTTCGCACTTTCTCCAGCTCTGATTATTTTGATCTTCCCACTCGGTTTCCGTATGACCTGCTACTACTACCGCAAGGCGTACTACCGCTCATTCTGGTTCTCGCCACCAGCATGTGCAGTTGCAGAGCCACATACAAAGTACACAGGCGAAACACGCGCACCATTGATCTTGCAGAACGCACACCGTTGGTTCTTCTATGCGGGTCTTGTCTTTAACGTGATTCTTACCTATGACGCCATTCTTTCCTTTAAGGGTAAAGATGGTTCATGGGGTGCTTTCTCAGTTGGTTCGATTGTCTTGACCTTGAGCGCAACAATGCTCTGGTTGTACTCACTTTCTTGCCATACCTGCCGTCACACTGTCGGAGGACGTTTGAAGCACTTCTCTGCACACCCATTCCGCTACAAGCTTTGGACAAAGATTTCAGTTCTTAATTCAAAGCATCAGCAATTTGCATGGCTCTCACTCGCAGCAGTTGCATTCGCCGATATCTATGTTCGCCAAGTTGCAACTGGCGCATGGACTAACTTCTACTTTTTCTCTTAAGACGATAGGGAACTAACACATGCCACAGA
>JACCDW011782990.1_pt1 | contig 23921 bp, 25 predicted proteins | sample 7449781 | NCBI WGS metagenome assembly JACCDW01 (sample SAMN15323449, study PRJNA562643) | freshwater metagenome | isolation source: river surface water | place: USA:Blue River Watershed | collected 2017-08-18
GCAGCGTGAGATGCTCAAAATGCCATTCAACGTGATCGTGTTTACGCAGTATTTCCCCAACCTGGACGCTGCGCAGCGACCCAGACATCCCCAAGTGAATCAGTTGGGTGCCCCGATCAAACTCCAATAGCAAATATTTACCTCTGCGACGGCAGGCGTTGACCCGTTGCCCTTTGACCCAATCCGGCAGGCCAGATGGGATTGGCCAGCGCATGCGTGCGTCGTGGATCACCATGCGTTGCAGCACCTTGCCTGTTGCAACGGCGTCAATTCCTTTACGAGTTGTTTCGACTTCTGGTAGTTCTGGCATGGGTGAGTGCTAACATCTTGTCACTGAGTCAGTTGATTGTGCCACCAACTAGGCGGTTCGCGTGAAGTCGTCCTTTATATTTCGTTTTGCCCATTGTCTTGCCATGCTTCCTTTGGCGACCTCGATGTCACTTTTTGTGTCTCCGGGGTGGGCGCAGGTGGGGCAAGGCAAAGGAACGTCTCAAAATACGCCCCTCAAGGTGCAGCCGCGCCTGCCCGAGTCCGAAGAGATTCACTTGCGTTCCGGGCAGCTTCCCGAGGTCACGCTGACGTCGTCGCTTATGTTTCGCATCCTAGCTGCAGAGATTGCTGCGCAGCGTGGATCGTTCCTTTCCGCAGGTAAAACTATGCTCGAGCTGGCGCGTGAGGTGGGCGACTATCGCTTAGCACGCAGAGCTCTTGAGTTTTACCTTGGCGGCGGTAACTTGCCCGGTGCGTTGGAGTCTGCGCGAACCTGGTTGAGAATTACACCAGACGACGCCGAGGCGGTCTCGACAGAGATGGCGCTTGCAGCTGCATCTGGACAGACGAGCGGTCTCGCCACTGCGCTGCGTAAACAGATTGATGCTGCGACGGATAAGAACGCGGGTGTTGCACAAGCGGCCCACGTGTTGAGTCGTATGCCCGACAAGCGAAATGCGTTGGGTATCTTGTCGACCGCCATTGGAGAGAGTACAGCCCGCAATACGTTTGCGGCTCATCTGGCGTTGGCGGATATGGCTAGCGCAGCCGCCGATCGTGAGCGTGCGCTTGATGAAGCGCGCAAGGCCTTAGCTCTGGCGCCTCGCTCCGAAGATGCAGCCATGCGCGTATTTGAGTACGGCTTGGGTGTTGACCCCGCGACTGCACTGCGCGATGCCGCTAGCTTTACTGCCGCGAATCCGCAGGCACGTCGCTTACGTTTAATGATGGTCAGTCACATGACAGACTTGCGGCGATACGACGCCGCCATGAACGAGTTGCTCTCCATGGCGAAGCGCGCGCCGGAAGACTTTGATTTGTTGTTTATTCAGGCGCAAGTCGCATACCGTGCCAAAAATTTGGATCAGGCACGTAGTTTTCTTGAGCAGTATGTCACCGTGCAGACGCAGCGACAGCGTGGGTCTGCCGCCGGCGCGACCGATGCACCTGCAGCCCTAGCAGAGGCATATCAACTCTTTGCGCAGATCGCTGATGAGCAAGGCAGACTCGATGAGGCGGTGAGTCTGCTTGCCAAAATCGAGGATCCTTCTGCGCGTTACTCCGCGCGTATTAAGCAAGCAATGATTCGTGCGCGTCAAAAACGCGTCGATGAGGCGATCGCGCTCATCGATTCTGGTACTCCACAGAGTGATGATGAAAAGATTCTTGGCTTTTCTGCGGGAGCGCAGATATTGCGAGATGCCGATAGGCTGGGTGATGCGATTAGGCGCTTGAACGCAGCGGATAAAGCGTTGCCGGATACGATCGAGATTAAATACGAGCTCGCAATGCTTTATGAGCGCGATAATAAAATGCGCGAAGCAGAGCGATTGCTTCGTGAGGTGATTGCTCTGGATCCTGGTCACGCCCATGCCCACAATGCATTGGGATATTCATTGGCCGACCGAAATCAACGTTTGCCAGAGGCGCTTGAACTCATTACGAAAGCGCTGTCCTTGGCGCCTAAGGATCCGTTCATTCTCGACAGTATGGGATGGGTGAAGTTTCGTATGGGTGATAACCAGCAGGCGCTCGAGTATCTCGAGCAAGCCTATGCCAAACGCCCAGAGGCAGATATCGCCGCGCACCTAGCCGAAGTCCTCTGGCGCCTTGGACGTCGAGACGAGGCACAAAAGTATCTGAAAGAAGGTGCTCAACGCGATCCAAAAAATCCTACGTTGATTGATACCGCAAAGCGTCTTGGGGTTCGCCTTTGAATTTCATGCCTCGATGGGTTTGGGCGAGAGTCACACTTGCACTAGCCTTGGTTGCGCTCGTCGGATGCGCAACACAACCATCAATGACCGGATCCTTCACGACTGAGATTTTTGCTCGGGCTGGGCGTTTTGCCTTGCGGGTGGAAGAGCCGTTAGCTCCGACCCAAGCGGTGCAGGGCGGCTTCACTTGGCGTGATGCACAAGGCCGGCTTGAGTTAGACCTGACCAATCCGTTCGGTAATATTTTGGCCCGTATTGAGGTGACGGGTAAAAATTCGGTCCTCACGCAAAGCAGCGGTAGTAAGTTAGAGGCTCAGACGCCGGAAGAACTTGTAAAAATTGCAGTCGGGGAGGCAATTCCAGTGCAAGGCCTGCGCAATTGGTTGCGCAATCAAACCGTTTCCGACGCGGCGATGAAGCGCGTTGCGCGCGATGCTGAGGGGCGTGTGACTGGCTTTGAGCAGGCCGGTTGGCGAGTCGAGCTGTCGCGGTTCGATGCCCTCGGTCCAAGGTTGCTGATTTTGTCGCGACAGGATGACAACAAAAAGATTGTCATTCGTTTGGTCGTTGACGGCACGTAAGGTGCTGTGAAGACCTAGCCCATTATGCTTTATGACCTCCCCGCTCCCGCTAAGCTGAACCTTTTTTTGCATGTGATTGGTCGTCGTCCAGACGGCTACCACTTGTTACAAACAGTGTTTAGATTGATCGACCTGTGCGATAGTCTGGATATTGACACGCGCAGTGACGGGAGAATTGTCCGTGATACCGATATGCCGGGTGTTGCCCACGACGACGATCTTGTGGTCCGCGCAGCAAAAGCGTTGCAACAGCACACAGGTACAAAGTTAGGTGCGCAGATTCGAGTGCGTAAACGCATTCCTGCAGGCGGAGGCCTCGGGGGCGGGTCAAGTGATGCGGCCACGGTGTTAGTGGCGTTGAATCGTCTTTGGCGCACCGGTCTCTCGCGAGGGGCGCTGATGAAGTTGGGGCTGGGGTTGGGGGCCGATGTGCCTGTTTTTATTTTGGGTCAGAATGCTTTTGCAGAGGGAATAGGCGAAGAGCTCACCGCCGTAGAGTTGCCCAAGCAGGCATATTTGGTGGTCCAGCCCGCGCAACATGTTCCCACGCAAGGGATTTTTCAGGATCCGGATTTGACAAGGGACACCGATCCGGTCAAAATAATGGACTTTTCTGGACGCCAAATCGTTACCGGTTTGGGGTTTGGGCGCAATGATTTGCAGCCTGTGGTGTTAAAGCGTTACCCAGTTGTGCAGCAAGCACTGAATTTGCTAAATAAAGCTGAACTTAGTGTGGGTGGTTCTAAACCGCGCATGACAGGGTCTGGGGCTTGTTTATTTTTAAGCTTCCCCAACGCCACACAAGCTGAAAGCGCACGTCAGAGATTGCTCGCTAAAATAAGTATGGAGTTTTCCGATACTGCAATGGCGGAGACATTGAATCCGATACAGTCTGTTTCAGTCTGCAGAGGTTTAAATGTGCACCCGTTGCGGGATTGGGTTGATAGTTAGTTGGGGAGTCGCCAAGCTGGTTAAGGCACCGGATTTTGATTCCGGCATGCGAAGGTTCGAATCCTTCCTCCCCAGCCCAATTGCAGAGCTGTTGAACTAGCCAACGTGTGATGGGCAACGTGTTCAGCAGCTTTTTTGTTCCGCATCCAAATTCTTACTGTCTGTGACTGCCTCGACCATGGCCAACGATAGTTTTATGATTTTTACCGGTACAGCGAATACGCGGCTGGCCGTTGATGTGGTGAATCACCTGGATATGTCCCTGGGTCGTATGACCGTCGGGCGTTTCTCGGATGGTGAAGTCATGGTCGAAATTAACGAGAACGTGCGAGGTAAAGACGTTTTCGTGTTGCAGCCGACCTGTGCACCCACCAACGATAATTTGATGGAAGTCATGGTGATGGTGGATGCGTTACGACGTGCTTCGGCCGGCCGCATCACCGCTGCAATCCCGTATTTTGGGTACGCTCGACAGGATCGTCGCCCGCGCTCCGCACGCGTAGCGATTACTGCCAAGGTGATCGCGAATATGTTGCAAGTCGCCGGCGTCGATCGCGTGCTGACGATGGATTTGCATGCGGATCAGATTCAGGGATTTTTTGACATTCCCGTCGATAATATTTACGCAGGACCAATTTTGCTAGGCGATATTTGGCGTCGTAATCTGAGCAATCTCGTTGTTGTGTCTCCTGATATTGGTGGCGTTGTGCGAGCTCGAGCATTAGCAAAACAGCTAGAAGCCGATCTTGCCATCATCGACAAACGACGCCCGCGTGCGAACGTTTCAGAAGTCATGAACATTATTGGTGAGGTGGACGGTAGAACCTGTTTGATCATGGACGACATGGTCGATACTGCTGGCACGCTTTGTAAGGCAGCTCAAGCGCTTAAAGAACGTGGTGCGGGGGCGGTGTATGCCTACTGTACGCACGCAGTGTTGTCGGGTGGTGCGATTGAACGTATCAATAGTTCCGAGCTCAACGAGCTTGTTGTTACGGATACGATCCCTCTGTCTGAGGAAGGGCGCGCATGTGGAAAGATTAGACAGCTGTCTTGTGCTGCGCTGTTGGGCGAGACCATCCTACGAATTTCGAACGCAGAGTCAGTAAGCTCATTGTTTGTTGACTAGCGTGTAAAGAATTTGTCGGTCACTGGTCGCGGTGGCTGGCAAACACGTTGACTGATATTCAGGCAACGTTTTAACCGGGTGAGATACACCCTTTTTGGAGTTTTTCATGCAATTTAATGCAACCCCACGTAGCGTACAGGGAACGAGTGCGAGCCGCCGCCTGCGCCGTGCGAGCCGTGTCCCAGCCATCGTTTACGGTGGCAAAGAGCAGCCCGTCAACATCGAACTCGATCACAATGAAATTTTTCACGCTCTGCGTAAAGAAAAATTTCACGCATCCATTTTGGACATGCAACTTGAGGGCAAAAGCCATCCGGTTCTATTGCGTTCAGTTCAGTGGCACCCCTTCAAGCAGATCGTGATGCACCTCGATTTCCAGCGCGTTTCTGCTGACCAGCCTGTGCACACTAAAGTGCCTCTGCACTTTGTGAACGCTGAGATTTCTCCGGCTGTCAAAATCAGCGCTGCGATCATCTCGCATGTGTTGACTGATCTCGATATCTCTTGCTTGCCTGCTAACTTGCCAGAATTCATCGAAGTAGATCTGGGCAAACTGGTTGGTGGTAGCTCGATCCACTTGGCTGACATTACATTGCCAAGCGGCGTTACGCACGTTCCCCATCGCGGCGACACCAACCCAGTGTTAGTCACTGCAGTTGTGAAAGGTGGCTCGAGCGATGATGCTGACGCTAAAGCCGACGGCGCAGCACCTGCTGCACCAGCTGCTTAACGGTCGAATGGTTCTGAACCCTGTTGGGGTTCGGTGACAGCGCGTTTTAATTGCCCCGCTAGCGTTTTGCGCTAGCGGGGCTTTTGTTTTCTAATGCATGCATGGTTAAGTCAATTAAACTCATCGTTGGCCTCGGTAATCCTGGTGCTGATTACGAGCGCACACGGCACAATGCTGGCTTTTGGTTGGTCGATGCGCTTGCGGATGACTTACATACAAGTTTTGCAAACGAAAAATCCTTCGCGGGGTTGGTTGCCAAGGCGCGCGTGCAGGGAGAGCAGGTCTTTCTTGCTAAACCACAAACTTATATGAATCGCTCTGGCCAGTGCGTAGGCGCTCTGGCGAAGTTTTACAAGTTAGAGGCACAAGAAATATTGGTTGTGCACGATGAGCTTGATCTAGTTCCAGGGCAAGTTAAAGTTAAGCAGAGTGGTGGCCACGCGGGGCATAATGGATTGCGAGATATTCAGGCAGTGCTTGGAAGTGCTGATTTTTGGCGTCTGCGCATAGGTATCGGTCATCCCCGCACCTTGAATCTAACTCAAGAAGTTGCTGATTTTGTATTGCATCAGCCACGCCGGGAGGACCAGTCTGCGATCGATGATTGCCTGATGCGCTGTCGTGCAGTGATGCCACTTTTTTTTGCTGGTGATTTTGCACGGGCGACAGCGCAGTTGCATCGTGATAACCCCGCATGAGTCAAGACGCGCGAGCGACAGGCGTATTGCCGTTCCGTGAAGAGTTGGCGCAGTGCCTGCGTTTTATTAAAGCCCCAAGCCTCAAGAGAAAGCTTACAAACCGTTCGAGCGCTGCGCGAGCCCTTGGTGCGTGGCATGCCGACTGGTGGCCTCAGATCAGTCTGAAGCGGTTAGTTGCCTGGGCTGCAATGCTGTGGCTTGTGAATATTGTCCTACTAGGGCCAATCGTATTGGCAGTCTTTGACTTGAGCGGCGCCAGTCATCGGATCGATGTGCGTAATTTGCCTTGGTTTCAGGCGCTATGTTGGGCGCCGATCGTCGAGGAGTTGTTATTTCGATTTGGATTAAGGCGTCCGATACACGCGCTTTGGTTAGTGCCGCTATTGATCGTTGTATTTATGAATGGGTTGCAGTGGTGGGCGGGTAGTTTGCTCGGCCTAACCGTTTTAGTTCTGTGGTGGCTTGCTCGGTGGAACGTTATGCCACGGCGTTGGGCATGGCCTTGGCTGAAAGGCTACTGTCGCGTTTTCCCTTGGATAATGCATGTTTCCGTTATAGGCTTTGCTGCGTTACATCTACACAATTTTCAGTTTGAGCATATGGCCTTGTGGATGATGGTTGTGTTGGTTTTGCCCCAGTGGGTGACTGGTCAGGTGTTGGCTTGGATGCGTGTTGAGCGTGGTATTGGTGCTGCCATTTTGTTGCATGCGATCTTCAATGCTGGGCCGCTTGCCGTGGCCTGGGTCGCGTTGCAGTTCGCAAACGCGGCCAGCTAATCTTGTACAGGATATTGCTCGCGTAGTTGTCGTTTTAAGACCTTTCCAATTTCGCTTCGAGGTAGGCTTTCGATCAATATCAAGTCCGCTAAGCGTTGAGTTTTCCCCACTCGCGCATTGACCCAGCTGAGTAACGAGTCAGCGCTAATTTGTGATTGTGGACGCAATACGACATAGGCCACCGGCGTTTCCCCCCACTGACGTGAAGGAACCCCGATAACTGCCGACTCACGCACAGCGGGGTGTTGGTTAAGCTCCGCCTCAAGATCGCTCGGGTAGATATTGAAGCCGCCCGAGATCACCATATCTTTTTTACGGTCGGACAAAATCAAAAAACCGTCTTCGTCATAGCGTCCGATGTCACCTGTGCGAATAAAACGCTTACCCGTGTCGTCGAACCACTCCACTTCACGAGTTTTTTCGGGCATCCCGAAATAGCCTTCCATCATGGCTGCAGAGCTTCCGACGATTTCACCCGTTTCGCCCGGAGCGACTTCGCGGCCTTGCTCATCGATTAAGCGGATATCGTGCCCGCTCGCCGGTTTGCCAATCGTATGCAACTTGTTGGGATAGTTGTGCGCCTCGAGTTCACAACGACCGCCGCCTTCAGTCATGCCGTAGATTTCAGTTAGACGACCTGGCCAACGGCGCAATACATCCGCTTTGAGCGCGGCACCAAAAGGAGCGCTGGTGGAAAACTTTGCCTGAAAAGAGGACAAGTTGAAGCTATCGAACGCCGGATCGTCCATGAGTCGTTGATATTGCACGGGCACGAGCATTGTGTGTGTGACGCGATGGTGCTGGGCCAGTTCTAGATACCGCCGAGTATCGAACTTAGACATCAGCACAACGGTGCCACCTAACGCAAGGGTGGGTAAAAGTGCGACCAAAGTCGTGTTCGAATATAGCGGTGTAGAGGCGAGCATGATCGTATCTGGACCATAGCCGTTCGTCGCTGCACGTTGCACGTGCGCCCAGCGCATCGAGCAGGGTTGCACAATGCCTTTAGGGGTTCCGGTTGTGCCGGACGAGTAGATCAAGTTGAAGGGCCAATGTGGCTCTGGGCTGACGGGGCGAGGTTGGGTGTCTGGACTGAGCCATGTTGACCAACTGGTCGCGTCACCCGACGTATTGTCCAGCCATATTCTGTTGAGTCCCGCAGCGGCTTGTTCATTGGTAGGCCATGCGCGCGAGCATGCTTGGTCAAGAAACAGCATCGTGGCGCCGGAGTTCGCCAGCATGGCCGAGAGGTTCTGCGGCGTGGCGGAGGGCGGCAAGGGTGTCATCAGTCCGCCAGCCCGAAGGACCCCTAAAAATAGCGCAACATACTCGAATGAGGTGTTTGCGCAGACTGCGACTGCCTGACCCGGGGTCAGGCCATCCCGTTGCAAGCTGCAGGTTATCCGGCTGATGAGGCGATCGAGCGCGGCATAGTTGATGGTGTGCCCATCCAGGATTAAGGCCGGTTGAGTTGGACGCTCTGCGGCGGTGACGCGAATAAGCTCCGGAATGGATCCGAATGGACGAGAGAGGTGGTCATCGAGATACATGGCTGGACTCAAAGCGTTAAACTCAATCTTCGTATTCTATACAGCTGTTCCACCCTTCAGAAATTCAGGATTCTCATGGCTCTGCAATGTGGCATCGTTGGTTTACCCAACGTCGGTAAATCAACTCTTTTTAATGCCCTGACGAAGGCGGGTATTGCCGCCGAAAACTATCCCTTTTGTACGATCGAGCCAAACGTTGGTGTGGTCGAGGTGCCAGATCCGAGACTCGATGCCTTGGCGCAAATTGTCAAGCCCGAGCGCATCCTGCACGCCACGGTCGAGTTTGTTGACATCGCTGGCCTTGTTGCCGGTGCCAGTCAAGGCGAAGGGCTGGGGAATCAGTTTTTGTCGCACATCCGTGAAACTAACGCCATCATCAACGTAGTACGGTGTTTTGAAGACGATAACGTTATTCACGTTGCAGGTCGTGTTGATCCGATTGCGGACATCGAAGTCATTGAAACTGAACTCGCGCTTGCGGATATGCAGACCGCCGAGAAGGCAATGCATCGCTATCAAAAGACAGCTCGCTCCGGAGATAAGGATGCACAAAAGGTTGTCGCATTACTCGAGATAGTCATCGCGCAGCTCAACGAAACAAAACCCATCCGAGCGCTAGATTTGTCCCCGGAAGATCGCGCGTTGATTGCGCCGCTTTGTTTCATTACGGCCAAACCAGCCATGTATGTTGGTAATGTCAGTGATCATGGTTTCACCAACAATCCCTTGCTTGATCGTCTGACTGAATATGCGACTGCGCGCAAGGCACCCGTTGTTGCGATTTGTGCGTCGATCGAAGCAGAGATCGCCGACCTGTCCGACGAAGATAAGTCGGTATTTTTGGCGGATATGGGCATGCAAGAGCCAGGTTTAAATCGCCTGATTCGCGGTGCGTTTAAATTGTTGGGGCTGCAAACGTATTTCACGGCAGGTGTGAAAGAGGTGCGCGCATGGACTGTGCCGATTGGTGCGACGGGGCCACAGGCAGCGGGCGTGATTCATACAGACTTTGAGCGTGGTTTCATCCGGGCACAAACGATCGCCTACGAAGATTTCATTACATATAAAGGCGAACAGGGTGCCAAAGAAGCGGGCAAGATGCGCGCTGAGGGTAAGGAGTACATCGTGCAGGACGGCGATGTGATGAATTTCTTGTTTAACGTCTAAAGGACGCTTGCCATGGCCGATATGCATAGCATTCCGATTGATCGATTGCGCGCTGCGGTGCGCTATCTGGTCTCGGGGTTTGGTAGCGACGCGCGTGAAATCGAACTCGTTACCGAGAACCTGATTCAGGCAAACCTGACTGGGCACGATTCGCATGGCGTCGGTATGTTGCCGCGGTATGCCGAGGCATATCTCGAAGGTAGTCTCAAGCCTAACGCCAAGATTCAAACACGCATGGATAGCGGCACAATGATTGGCCTGGATGGAGAGTGCGGGTTTGGTCAGGCAATCGGGCATCAAGCGATGGAGTTAGCAATTGCGCGTGCAAAAGAGCATGGCAGCTGCATTATGGGATTGGGTAATTCCCATCACTTGTGTCGCATTGGCGCTTGGGCCGAAATGACTGTCGCGCAAGGACTCATTTCGATTCATTTCGTCAACGTCATTTCTCGTCCGATCGTGGCCCCTTACGGGGGTGGTGACGCTCGTTTTGGTACCAACCCATTTACGGTAGGTATTCCCGTTCCGGGACAAGATCCAATCTTGCTAGACTTCGCAACGAGCATCATCGCACAGGGCAAGGCGCGCGTTGCCTTCAATAAGGGTGAGCAATTGCCCGAGGGTTATTTGATCAACAGTGAAGGCAAACCCACGACCGACCCTGTCTATGCGGTTAAGCCTCCACTCGGTGCCTTGTGTACGTTTGGTGACCACAAGGGTTTTGGTCTGGCGCTCATTTGCGAATTGTTAGGTGGTGCCTTGGCTGGTGGGATGACTACACACGCGCCAGCCGACGGCAAGCGTCGCGTCGTCAATGGCATGTTATCTATCGTTTTTGATCCTGCGAAGCTAGCGGATGGCTCTGTCTTTGAGCGTGAGATGAAGGCGTTTATTGATTGGGTTAAAGCCTCGCCACCATTACCCGGTCACGAAGGCGTGCGCGTCGCTGGAGAGCCCGAGCGTGAGTCGCGTGCAAAGCGCACGGCCCAGGGCATACCGGTCGACCACACAACGTGGTCCGACATGTTGGAGTCCGCAAAAAAGTTAGGGCTTGATCCTGCGCAGATGGAAAAGCTTGCAGGTTTATAAAGCTACGTGTATCAACAGATAAAAATAATCGAGGGAGACAAAAAATGGCTGTTCAGAAAATGACGGGTCGTCAGGCGTTTATCAAGTTACTGCTTGATGAGGGTGTGACGCACATGTTCGGCAACCCAGGCACAACAGAGCTTGCCATCATGGAAGCGGTGCCACAGTTTCCAGAGTTGACCTACGTGCTGGGTCTGCAAGAGTCGATCGTGGTTGGTATGGCTGATGGCTTTGCTCGCGCGACCAATAAACTCGTTGCCTGTAATTTGCACTGTGCCCCCGGACTTGGTCACGCGATGGGGGCTATCTACAGCGCCAAATTTTCTGGTTCACCATTATTGATTACGGCAGGTCAGTATGAAGTCGGCTATGGCCTCCAAGAGCCTTTGCTATATGAGCCGCTCGTTCCGATGGCTGAGCCTTTGGTCAAGTGGGCCTTCGAGGTCACACGGTTAGAGGATTTGCCGCGCATTATTCGACGTGCCGCAAAAATTGCCCGCACTCCGCCGATGGGACCCGTGTTTATAAGCTTGCCCGGCTCTGTCCTCGATGAAGAAGCGGAAATTGAGTTTGGTTTTCCCACTGTCGTAGACGCGGCAGCGCGTCCGAGTGATGCTGCGCTGAATCAGATCGCTAAAACACTGCTCGCGGCTAAAAAGCCAGTGATTGTTGCCGGTCGTGAAATCGCAAACGCCGATATGTTTGCGCAAGCGTGTGAGCTTGCTGAGCTGCTGGGTGCTGCAGTCTATCAAGAGTCCGTACCCTATAACGCTCGTTACCCTTCGTCTCATCCGACCTGTATGGGCGACCTAACCCGTAATCAAAAGAAAGTGCGGCAGACTCTTGAGCAATACGATCATCTGCTGTGCCTTGGTGCCGATCTACTGCGCATGTCGCCGATGAGTACCGTTGAGCCACTGCCTCCAGAACTCCCCGTGACGCACATTACGGAACGTGATTGGGAGCTTGGTAAGAATTATTCGACTGCGATGGCGGTGCGAGCCGATGTCAAAGAGACGTTGCTTGCGTTGTTACCAATTTTGCGTGCGGCGCGCACGGCAGAACAAGCGCAACAGGCGCAAGCCCGTCTGAAAGAGCTTGCGACGCGCAACTGGTCCGCTGCACGTGCGAAGATGCGTCAAGATGTCTCGGCGAGCGCGAGTGCTACGCCGATTGATCAGCGCTATCTGGTGAGCCAGTTGGTGGATGTCTTGCCGAAAAATGTGATCGTGGTGGACGAGACGCTTACTGCGGCGCCTGCCATTTCAGCGATGCTGCCGATGGATGACCCACATGCCTACTACGGCTTAGCAAGCGGCGGTTTGGGTTTTGGGATGGCCGGTGCAGTGGGTGTTAGTCTGGCGCATCCGGAGCGGCAAGTGGTCGCAACCATTGGCGACGGTAGTGCGATGTATAGCGTTCAGTCGTTGTGGACTGCTGCGCACCTGAAGCTTCCGATCACCTATGTGATCATTAATAATCGCAGCTACCGCATTATCAAAGAGCGTTTGCTTGCGATGCGCGGCACGGATCAGTTCGTTGCGATGGATATGGACAACCCCGCGATTGATTTCGCTGGCGTTGCGAGGAGTATGGGGATGCCATCGCGTTTGGTCACGGACCCAAGTCAGATTGCCAATGCCCTGAAAGAAGCACTAGCAAGTGGAGGACCTAACTTGGTCGAGGTGATTGTGGCGCGTGGCTTTGGCGAGTAAGCGTTCAGCTAAAGAGCTTAGCGCATCAGGGTGCCGCCATTGACGTCCATGATGGCACCCGACACAAAGCTCGCTGCAGGTGAACAGAGGTAAGTCAGCATACCTGCAATTTCTTCAGGTTCGCCGAGTCGTTTCATCGGATAGAAGTTAGGGTCATAGCCGCCACTCTCAGTCATGCCTGTCGCAATCGGTCCGGGGGCGACTCCGTTCACGGTGACATGGTATGGGGCTGCCCGTTGTGCAAACCAGCGAACCAATGCGTGCACACCACCCTTGGAGGCGGAGTAGTGTGGACCTGCTCTCAGGCCTCCCATCCAGCCTGCGATCGAGCCACACAAAGCAATCCGACCATGTTTGCGTTCGATCATACCAGGGAGGATGGCGCGTACTAAATTGATCGGTCCTAGTACGTTTACTTTCATCACGCGTATAAAGTTGAAGTCGTTCCAGTCGGGATCCATCCAGTCATCGTCGAATGGGCAGATTCCCGCAGTGTCTGCAAGCGCTGTAAACGGACCATGTCGTTGAATCATCACCTCGACAGCATTGCGGTCCGTCACGTCGCAAGATTCGACCGCCGTAACGCCCTTTAGCTGTTGCGCGAGCTCTTCGAGCTTCGCTTGCTGCCCAAAATCACTTAGCACCAAGGTGGCACCAAGTTGGTTACACAGACGTGCCGTAGCTGACCCGATACCGCCGGCTGCGCCTGTAATCAACATGCGCGTTCCAGATAGATCAAAGGCTTGTGTGGCGGTGTGGTGTGAGATGTGCATCGTAAATTGTCAACGAGGTTATACCGATAAGTAGAGCTGTTTGATTTCTGCGTTGGCGTTGAGTTCTGAGATCGTGCCGCAGAAAACATCTTTGCCTTTATCGATCACCACTGCACGATCCGCTAAGCCTAAACAAAAATGAAGATTCTGTTCGGCGAGCACGATGGTCTTGCCCATTTTGCGTAAAGACTGAATCAGATCGCCGATCTTTTGAACCATGATAGGAGCCAATCCTTCGCTTGGCTCATCTAACAGCAATACATCGGGGTTGCCCATCAGCGAACGACCAACGGTCAACATTTGTTGCTCACCGCCTGAGAGCTGCCCGCCTAGGCGTTCGCGCAAAGGCTTTAGCAGTGGCAGCATGTCGTAGACACGTGCAACGCTCCAGTCGTCCTCACCATTCGCGCCTTTTTTGACGGCGATCGTCAGGTTGTCCTCAACAGTGAGGTCCGGAAAAATCTGACGATCTTCAGGGACATAGCCGATCCCCGCGCGTGCAATCAAGTGTGCCGCCTTGCCCGTTACGATTTGGCTATGCAACGTGACGGTACCTTTACGTGCGGGAATAACACCCGCAATCGATTTCATCGTGGTGCTCTTGCCTGCGCCATTGCGACCGAGTAGTGCGAGGGTTTCGCCTTGTTGTACGTCGAATGACAGGCCAAATAGCGCCTGGCTCGTGCCGTAAAACACATCAATGCCGTCAACTTTCAAGACTTGCTTACTCATGCGTGCGCCTCCGTTGGCGTGCCCAGATAGGCCTCGATCACCGCAGGGTTGTTACGGATCTGATCTGCATTGCCTTCGGCGAGTACTTTGCCATACGACAGTACGTGAATATGCTGCGAAATACGAAATACGATTTCCATATCGTGTTCGATAAGCACGACCGTTAAGCCGCCTTTCTTCCAGAGCGCGTAAACGGTCTCAATCATCTGTTCGCGCTCCTCGGGGCCCATGCCTGCTACAGGCTCGTCAAGCAACAACACTTTGGGTTTGAGGACTAGCGCTAATGCCATGTCGAGTAATTTTTGATCTCCATGCGAGAGATTGCCGCTGATGACATCCGCTTTATTCTGCAAACCGAGCTGCTCCATGACCTCATAAGCACGGTCGCGCGTTTGCGCCAAGGGGAAGCGGCCGAACATCTGAGCAGATTTTCCGAGCGGCGACATGAGTGCGCCGCGTAGCGACTCCTCTACTGTCAAGGTTTTAAATAATTTAGCGACCTGAAAGGCTCGGCCAATACCTTTGTGCACAATCTCGCTTCCTGGCAAGCCGACGATGTCCTCTCCGTCGAGCAGGATGCGTCCCGAGTCCGGGCGTAATGCACCAGAGATTAGGTTGAAGAAAGTTGTTTTGCCGGCACCGTTTGGCCCAATGACGGCACTCAGTGATTCCGTTTTGAAATGAATCGATACATCCGAGGTCGCAACAACACCGCCGAATGATTTATTAAGGTGTTCTATCTTGAGCATTACTGATGGCCCCCGCTCTGTGCGTTGCGCGCTAGCGGGACGCCGCCGTATGTTTGCCAAGTCGACCCAGCTAGCCAACCGGCATCGACCGGGAGGTTGATCCCAGTGATTGCTTTTGCTGCAGGGGATAGCAAAAATCCGACTGAATCAGCGACTTCATCTGGTGTAACGAACCGACCCATCGCAGCTTGCGAGGTCAAGTCGTCGGGGTTGCGATCTTTACGGTCGATCGCAGCTTGCAAGGCCTCAGTTAGTACGTAGCCGGGAGAAATCGCATTGATGCGAACTCCAGAGCGTCCCCATTCAGCGGCTAAACACGCCGTCATTGAAGCGACCGCCGCTTTGGCAGGACCGTACGCATGGAGCGGAGAGGATCGAAGCGACGTGATAGAGGCGATATTGACGATCGCACCGCCGCCAAGCTCCACCATACGTGAGCCGTAGATCGCACAGGCAAGGTAAGTGCCCCGCAGATCGATATCTACCACGCGGTCCCATTCGGTCATCGTTAGTCGATCGGGCGGTAGCCGATGCTGCAAAATACCTGCGCAATTCACTAATGCTGTGACAGGACCGTGCGTATCTTCGATCATCTTTGCGACTTTATGCATTCCGTCGTCATCGGTCACATTACAGGCATAAGCGTGTACGCCCATCGCCTTCATTTTCTCGTCGGACCAGGTGCCGGGCAAATCTAGCGATACCACATGGTCACCACGCTTGGCGAGATGGCGTACGCACGCCGCGCCGATACCGCTAGAGCCGCCCGTCACAACAGTTATTGAAGGCTTGGTCATGAACGTGCTCCTTTGCGTGTAAGTGACTGATAGATTTGAAGGACGAAGTCGGTCATGCCTCGCTTAAGACCCAAGGCAAAAAATAGAACGATGACGCCGAGCGCTAAACCGTGGTACTCCGTTGTGCGCGTGATGATGTCGTTAAAAATCATCAAGAGCCCAGCTCCCACAACGGGGCCGATAAAGGCATGCAGACCACCCATCATGATCATAAATACTGCTTCGCCTGACATGGTCCAGTAGCTGAATTCTGGATATGCACCCGATACGAACAAGGCCATGATCACACCACCAACACTCGCAAAGCAGCTCGCCAAAATAAACGCATATAGGCGAACTCGCCATACGTTAATTCCCAAGAACTGCGCACGATCTGCGTTATCGCGCACCATACGAAGGGTGTAACCAAAGGGCGATTGCAAGATATAGCGCATAAGCAAGAGGCACAGCACACCAAGTACGCATGAGAACCAATACAAGGTCTGAACGTCTGCGAGGTTCAGGCTACCCCATACGCGAGGGATTCCGCCCATCAAACCCTGATCTCCGCCGGTGAGCGAAGTCCACGTAATGATGATGCTGTGGATAAGCATTTGAAAGGCCAAGGTTAAGAATGAAAAATAGATTTCCTTGAGCCTCACACAGATGGCGCCAATCACCAAACCAAGTATCGCGCAAAATGCGATGGCACCAAGAATGGCCATCGGGATCGAGGCGCCACCTTTTTGCATTAATAAGCCGAATGCATAGGCGCCACCGCCGAAAAACATAGCATGTCCAAAGGACACCATGCCGCCGTAGCCGACCAGAATATTGAGCGAGGTCGCGAATACACCAAAGGCAGCTAAACGGATGATGAAGTCTAAGGCCACGCGCCCAGGCGAGAACAATGGAATGGCCACTAAGATCGCGAGCCCTACTAACGCAACAAGTAGGTCTTTATTGAAGCTAGAGTGCGTATTCATCAGCGTTGCTCCTTACCAAGCAGTCCGCTCGGCTTCAGTACAAGGATCAGCGCCATCGCAAGAAACATGATGCCCTCTACAAACAGAGGAAATCCGATCGAGCCAAAAGAGCGCACGAGACCGATCAGCAGCGCGCCAACCAATGCCCCGCTCACCGAGCCCATACCGCCAATGACTGTCACGATGAAGGATTCAATCAGAATCGAGAAGCCCATTCCAGCAGACATCGAACGGACCGGCGCAGCCAGCGCACCAGCAAGTCCCGCCAAGGCGCCGCCAAATACAAAAACACCTGCATAAATCCAGGTTGTATTTAAGCCTAACACCGAGGTCATCGTTGGATTGTGGGCTGCAGCGCGCACGATCTTACCCATTCGCGTGCGTGTGAGCACGTACCAAAGGACTGCGCCGATGATAGCCGCAGCACCCATCATAAAGACATAGAAGACCGGCACGATTCCACCGCCAATGAAGAGCGGGGGTGTTTGGAAGGCTGCCGGCATGCCCATTGATTGGAACTCGTGTCCCCAAATGATTTTGACTGCATCATCAAGAATCAAAATGAAGGCATAGCAGACCAGCAGCTGCAGCAGGACGTCGGCGTTGTAAACGCGACGCATGAAGAAGCGCTCGAAGATTAAGCTAAAGAGCCCTACACCAATTCCCGCAATGAGCGCGGCAAACAGGTAGCTGTCTGTGAAGCGGTACGCAGACAGCGCAATGTATGCGCCGAGCATATAAAACGAACCATGCGCAAAGTTAATGACGCGCAGTACACCGAAAATTAGCGTGAGACCTGCGGCGACTAAAAATAGTAGCGCTCCAACAATCAGTCCTGTACTGGTCTGGGTGACGACACATGAGAGGGACGAGAGGCATTCGAATAGTGCGGTGGGATCCAAAGATGTCTCCGATTGAAACCAACGTGCGGCGTAGCGAAAACGAGTGTGAACAAGGTCCTCGCTTGATACGAAAGGGGTCTCTGCCAATTAATATGGCAGAGACCCCGTCGACTTCAGTGTGAAGCGCAGCGGGGCTTATGCCCAGCCTTTACGCTTTTTCCATTCGGCTTCGAGCTGGTAAATCTGAGCCCAGCTGCCATTAACCTGATTGGTCATGAAGGGCTCTTTGTTGGTGAGAGAGCCGTAGCCAATTGCATAGTTCACTAGCGTGTGGTCATCAGCGCGCATGGTGAGCGTACCGTCTGCGCCGAAAGGCGAGTCGATTTTCAAACCGCGCATCACTTCAGCTATTTTTTTGCCGTCAGAACTGTTGGCTTTTTTCATTGCGGTCATGATGAAGTTAATGCCTGCAGCGTTTTCCCAAGACCAGTTCAGTGCGAACTCTTTGAATTTAGCTTGATAGGCATCGGCCCAAGCATTGTTCGCGGGAGTGTTTGGAAAGCTACGCAGGTAGCGGTTGCCGGAGTGCATGTTTGGTGGAACACTCTTAACCGCGGTGAGTACGGCGTATTCCGCTAAGTTAGGCGAAAAGAATTGCTTGTCTTTGAACAGCGCGTAGATACCAGCCTGATCAATAAACGAAGTCATGTCGCCACCCCAGAGCGCAGAGTAAAGCGCCTGAGGCTTTCCTTGGACGAGTCGTGTAATGCCTTCGCTGTAGTCTGCTTGAAATAGCTTGGGCCAAACTTGACCGACTACTTCGATGTCTTTGTTGAAGTGCTTGAGATATTCAAAGTATTCAGCCGTGGTATCGCGACCATATGCATAGTCAGGCGAGATACTCATCCAGCGGTTGAGCTTGAGACGTTTAGCAACCTCGGCGCCATAGGACCCGCCCACGATTGCATCGTGGATGCCTTGTCGTGCAGAACGGAACGCTGTTGGGAAACGCAATTTTGGATCTGCAGTCAGTGACGAAGTCTCTGAACAGGTGTGTACGACAAGTACACCCAAATCTTTTGCTACTTCGTGTACGGCGAAGGCGCCTGAGGACGCTTCCGCATCCAAAATCATTTCACAGCCGTCACCTGTAATCAATTCGCGCGCAACACGTGCGGCCTCTTGTGGCTGACCTTTCGAGTCACGCACTACCATTTCGATCATGCGACCGCCTAAGCCGCCTGCCGCATTGAATTTTTCTACTTCGAGAGCGACGGCGTTACGCGATGAAATGCCGAGCATGGCGACACGGCCTGAGAGGATGGTTGGCATCCCGATACGAATCGGTTTGTTCTGTGCCAAGGAGATTGCGGGGGAACCCAAGACCGCCATTCCAGCAGTCGCAGCTGCGCCTTTGAGTAACTTGCGGCGAAGAGCCGTTTTTGAATTCAATGTTGAACCTGCGCTCATCTTTTTCTCCCTTAGTGTTCAGATGATAGTTATATGTGTTGAACTAACCGCTATAGGACGTTTTTACTTAGTTTTTGTCAAGAAAAGAAGTCTCAGGAAAACCCTAGGCGATGTCCTTTCGTTTATGCTCGTGATTAATGCGATGGGCTAAAGTGTCGCGAGTAAAAATCCTTGGATGTAAGCAATATGACACAAGTAAAATTTTTTCCAGTAGCTGGGTGTGCAGGTACAGACCATCGGCTGGCGGGGGACTATCATCACCGCTGGATGGTGATCGATGCGCAGGGCGAGTGGCTAACAGCGCAGAGTTGTCCAGCATTGAAGGAAGTGTCGGTAGACTTAAAAATGGGTGCATTGGTGTTGCGTGCGCCTGGGATGCTCCGTATGGATATCCCGTTAGACGTCATTGAGGACGATGACAGTGTGAATCGACAAGCAACGATTGCTAAAGAGCCGGTCGTCGTGATTGACGAGGGTGAGGTCGCTGCGGTGTGGTTTAGTAAGGCGCTCGGTCAAACCTGCCGGTTTGTCAAAATTCATCCCGACGCAAAAGCGCCTGTCTGGCCTGCTGTGTAACGCGCGGACTGATTAAATTTTTTCGGTGCGAGCTGCCGTCAGGACACGGTACTTTGCCATTAAAGCGTCCTGACCTTCTTTCCATTGCGGATGAACTTCGATGCAGTCCACTGGACAGACGACTTTGCACTGCGGTTCGTCATGATGACCGACGCATTCCGTGCACGCAGCAGGATTGATGACATAAATCTCATCGCCCATCGATATGGCGTCATTCGGACATTGTGGTTCGCACACGTCGCAGTTGATGCACTCGTCGGTGATGCGTAGAGCCATGAATATCCTAAAACGTGCCTAGCGTAATCCCAATCGACATTACGCCTTCGGTGCAGAGGCGCTTTGTTCGCGACGTTCTTTGGCTTTGGCTTGTAACCAGCGTTCCACCGACGGGAACACAAACTTACTCACATCGCCGCCCAATTCAGCGATTTCACGCACGATCGTGCCGGAAATGAACTGATACTGATCCGACGGCGTCATGAATAAGGTCTCGACCTCCGGAAGCAAATGGCGATTCATACCAGCCATCTGAAACTCGTATTCAAAGTCAGATACCGCACGCAGACCACGGACAATCACGCGACCGTCTTGCTCACGCACAAAGTCTTTGAGTAAGCCGGCGAAGCTGGCCACCTTAACGTTGGGATAGTGTCCCAAGACTTCGCGAGCAATTTCAACGCGCTCGTCAATGGCGAAGAAAGGTTTTTTGTTGCGACTGTGCGCCACGCCGACTACGACGCGATCAAACAGACTGGCTGCTCGGCGCACTAAGTCTTCGTGACCACGTGTCATGGGGTCAAACGTACCGGGGTAGATAGCAGTGATCATTTTTGCAATGCAGCAATTTGGATGAGATGATAGTGTACGGCTCCTGCGCGGTCTTGACGCAATAACTCGTACGGCTCGGGTACAAAAATCGATTTTTCGGCCTCAATATAAACAAGACCGTTGGGTTCTAACAAATTTGGAAGAATGGGCCAAAGTTCTTCAAGCCAGTTTTTTCCAAACGGCGGATCTAAAAAAATCAGGTCAAACCGCGCGGCTTCCAGTCTTCCGACAACGTGCTTTGCGTCACCGGCGTGAATTCTAACTGCTTGTGCCCCTAGCTTGTCGCGTAATGACCTGAGCGCTGCGATGGCTTTGGGGTGTTGTTCCACCATTTGGACGTGTGCGACGCCGCGCGAGGCGGCTTCGAATCCGAGCGCACCACTTCCCGCGAAGAGATCTAAGACGCGTTTCGTCTCAAAATCACCTTGCCAAAAATAATTTAGCCAGTTGAAGAGTGTTTCGCGCACTCGGTCGGGTGTTGGTCGTAAACCGTCTGCCTCAATCACCTCAATGGGTGTGCGACGAAACTGTCCGCCAACGATGCGAATATACTTCTTCACTATGTTTCGCTTTTTTAAGAAAAAAACTGCTTCCCTTGAGCCTCTGCCAGAGGATCAACCCTCGACGCCTGCGCCCGAGTCTGAATCCTCGCAGGATACTAGCACCGAGGCGCCTCCAACGCAGCCGTCTCCCAGTCCGGCTGACATCGCTCCGGCCCAAGGTCGGCGCTTGATGCTGTCGCAGGCCCTGTCCGGCGCACCACTTGGCCGCCAGGCGCAACTTCCTAGCTTAACGACCGACAGGTTGGAGACGACTCAGCTAGCAACTTTACCCTCATACGATTCCGCACAACACTCCTCGGTTGTCACCCAGGACCAACTTGAACAAGTTGCAGAAGAGCAAACAGCAGAACAAATCGCAGAGCAAAAAACCTCTTGGTTGGCCAAGTTAAAAGGTGGATTAGCGAAAACCGGGTATAGCCTCGGAAGTTTGTTTGTTGGGGTGCGTGTCGACGAGGCGTTATTCGAAGAGCTCGAGACCGCATTGATCATGGCTGATGCTGGCGTTGAAGCGACTGGGCAGCTGATGACGGCACTGCGTGCCAAGGTAAAAAGAGATCGGATCGAGGAGGCTGATGCGGTCCGTCAAGCGTTGAAAGATGTACTGGCCGAGCATTTGAAAGTTCTTGAAAAACCGTTCGATGTGGGCCACGTTAAGCCGCTCGTCGTGATGATCACTGGTGTAAACGGTGCAGGCAAAACGACTTCTATTGGAAAGCTGGCGAATGCTTTGCAGCAACGTGGTGCCAAAGTCTTGCTTGCCGCGGGGGATACATTTCGTGCGGCAGCGCGACAGCAGCTCGTTGAATGGGGGGATCGCAACAATGTGTCAGTGATTGCTCAAGAGGGTGCTGATCCAGCAGCCGTCGCGTTTGATTCTGTTCACGCCGGACGCGCGCGGGGTATGGATATTGTGATGGTGGACACAGCGGGACGCTTGCCCACGCAGTTGCACTTGATGGACGAATTGAAAAAAATCCGTCGAGTGATTGCCAAGGCAGATCCGACCGCGCCGCACGAGGTGTTACTCGTGGTTGATGGCAACTCAGGGCAAAATGTTCTGTCTCAAATTCGAAGTTTTGATGCTGCTGTCGGCCTGACTGGGCTGATTGTCACAAAGCTGGACGGCACAGCGAAAGGCGGCACCTTGGCTGCGGTTGCAGCGGGATCGCAAGGCACACGTCCGGTTCCGGTTTATTGGATAGGTGTCGGTGAAAAGATGGAAGATCTGCAGCCCTTTGTGGCAGCAGATTTCGCAGCCGCTCTAGTAGGTTAACGCCAGGGTCTGTTTGTTTGCGACAACCCTTTGAAGGCGTGTGTTGCATCCGTCGTCAAGGCATCAAGTCTAGAAGTGATCCAGCCACACGCAAACCAAGCGCTCGGTTGCGTATCCCGCAGCCCCACAAAACGCTCGCGTGCAACGATCAAGTCATTCATTTCGCCCAAAATATTTTGTACACGAGCGAGTGATTTCTTGTAGGGACCTAGACGACGCTCGGGAAGTAACGACTCACAAAACTGCAGTGCGTAGCGTAGCCGTTTGGCGCGTTTGCGCAGCTCATGTCGAGCTTCCATCTCGAGCGTAGGCAGGGTGAGCCCTTCGGCGACGACTTTGCGGTCCCACTTCTTTAGTTTCTTGCTGAGAGTCTGTTCAAGCGAATTCTCCTGAGGCCCTGCCGTAACCGCCAGCATGGTATCCGTCCCGATCGCGACGGGTTTGGGCGTCAAAACTGTGCTGGCCAGCATATCAATCAGCCAAGATTGATAACCGATGCTGCGAACAGTTGCTCCTGCATCGCTCTCTTCGATCGGCTTGTCTAACACCAAAGGCGGCTGTCCTGCTTTACGCAGAATCGGCAAAATAAGTTCCCGCAAGACGTCGTCATCGCGGGCGCCGCCTAGCTGAGCAAAATACGCTTTAATTTCGTTGCGCTTTTCCAGTGCGGGCAGCTCCGCTAGCCCGTTAAAAAAAGACCATGCGGAACGTAGCCGACGGATGCCGACACGAAGTTGGTGTACATGCTCTGAGTGCATATCAGCGTAGCGGTCTTCTGTATCTACGCCTGCAATGATTGCGCTGTTTGGTATGATTTGGGCTAGGCATTCAGCTGTTACCGTGCGCAGTGCTTGTTGTGCATCGGCATGCGGGTCGATCGCAATCATTGCAACAGGGCGAGGTGCCCAATAGGAGGAGATCGCCTCGATACGTTTCGATTCGGACGCTTGTTCGCCGAGTGCATCGAGAGCCGCTAAGGTTTTGTCTAACTGCGCTAAACGGTCACCCCTTTCCGCCTTACTACGCGCATCTAGTAACAAGCCCAACTTTTGCTGCCAGCGCTTGCCGAGCGTGAAGATTGACTCTAGGGGGCCAGAGATCAGCTCAAACTCCACTTCGCAGACAGGTAGTTCGAGTGCGCCAGCGCGAATCACTCCGTGGTCATACGCAACCTCGACTCGACCTTGCCTGTCGCGCAGTATTCGCGACAGGCGCACCACATTGGTCTCGTAGCAGATATCGAGCGCTTCATTCAAAGAACTGAGTACCTGACCCGCCGGAAGGTCCGCGTATAGGCCGAGGTCAAGAACTGGGCCTGGACGCGACTGATTGAGTTCGATTCGAGAGAGGCTATCGTGTCCGGGCATCTTGAGAGTTTGTACCCAGCGCCGGCCTTCAAGACGAAGTCGCAACGATATTTTGGCGCGCGCAAGCGCGCGTGATGGTGTGTCGAAATACAGTGCACGCAAACGAGTGCGCGTGAGGGCTCCCCGAGCAAGTTCGCGCTCTATGTTTGCGCGGGCGGCCTTGGGAACATGCAATTTGAGTTCTTGTTCTAGCATTCGGGTGCTCAATCAGCATTTAAGGCTAATCAGTGTATCGATCAGCCCCTCGAAATTTGATGACAAGCCGAAAAAGCTAAGAATTATGTGTCTTTTTCGCTGCGATTAGCCAATCCGCCAGCTCAACAAAGCCGGCGCCCCCTTTGGAGGGCGTCACAAATTTAGGCTGATGCGTCAGGCGATGCAGTTGGGATTGGA
>JACCDW010174909.1_pt1 | contig 23915 bp, 14 predicted proteins | sample 7449781 | NCBI WGS metagenome assembly JACCDW01 (sample SAMN15323449, study PRJNA562643) | freshwater metagenome | isolation source: river surface water | place: USA:Blue River Watershed | collected 2017-08-18
AAGAAATATTGACGTACCGAAATTTGGCGCGCATCAACATGCAGCGCACGCAAGCCGACAAACACGAAGTGTTCAAAGCCAGCCATCGTTTCAAAGACAAAGCCATTTATGGGTATTGGTTTGAAGTCGTCATTGGTGGTGTCAATTACGTCTATCACAACAATGCATCGGCCATTTATTGGACGCAAGAAAAGGGCAGTGGGGGCGTAGGTCAAGTCATTCCAGCCCCTGATCAAGAGCGCCGTTTGCGTCGTTTTCGTGTGACCGTTTACGACCCTGCATTCAAAGTGCCTGAATGGGCGCAAGATGCTGTTTATTACTTTATTTTTCCAGAGCGTTATCGGAATGGCAACCCAGACAACGATCCTAAAGTAGGCGCCAGAAAATACCAAAGCCACAACATTGAAGTGCACAAGAGTTGGTTAGACAATCCCTACAAACCAGGCACTGGCGATGGCTCTGACCCGCACTACAACAATGATTTCTTTGGGGGCGACTTAGAAGGCATCATTCAAAAACTCGATGACATCAAAGACTTGGGCGCCAATGCCATCTACATGACGCCGGTTTTCAAGGCGGCCAGCAATCACAAATACGACACCGCAGATTTTCACGAAATCGATCCTGCGTTTGGCACCAATGCAGATTTCACTCGCCTCACCCAAGAGGCTGCCAAGCGCGGCATCCGTGTCATACCCGATGCTTCTTTGAACCATGTGGGCGCTGACTCCAAGTACTTTGATCGCTTTGGAAATTTCAAATCAGAAGGGTTGGGCGCATTTGCTGACAATCGCATTCAAACCAATTCACCCTATGCCAGTTGGTTTACCTTGGACGCCACACAAACCGACCCAGACAAGCAATTCAAGGGTTGGGTGGGCGTGGCCGACTTGCCTGAGTTGAATAAAAACTCTGCAGGCTGGCGACAATTTGCCTATGGCGACAAAGACTCTGTCACGCGCAAATGGCTGAAGCTAGGCGCATCAGGTTGGCGCATGGATGTGGCCCCTTGGGTGCCCGACGATTTTTGGCGCGAGTGGCGCAAAGCCGTAAAGCAAACCAAACCCGATGCCGTCACCATTGCCGAAACATGGTTTGATGCGTCTAAATATTTCTTGGGCGACACCTTCGATGCCACCATGAACTATGTGATGCGCAATGCCATCTTAGATTTTGCAAACGGCAGCGACGCACGCACACTCATCGCCAATTTAGAGCACTTGCGCGAAGCCTATCCACCGCAAGCTTTTCATGCCCTTATGAACTTGTTGTCCAGTCACGATCAAGCCCGCGCTTTGTATGTGCTGGGAGGGACAACAACCGCCTCTGCTGACGCCATGCAAAAAGCTAAACAAAAATTGCGTTTGGCCACGGCGCTTCAAATGAGCTTGCCCGGCGCACCCACGGTCTACTATGGTGATGAGGTGGGCCTCACAGGCGGAGACGATCCTTACAACCGCATGCCGTATCCGTGGGCCGATTTAGGGGGGCAACCCGACATGGCTTTGCGAGCCGATTTCAAAGCCTTGCTCAAGCTAAGGCAAGAAAAACCAGTCCTTCGAAGAGGCCAGCTGAGTGCACCCTTGCTTAGCACCGTTAACAGCATGGTGCTGACGCGCCACACAGCCGATGCGCAGGTGCTGATGGCCTTTAACAACAGCGATCAAATCCAATCGCACACCTTCACAGCACCGACTGCGCTGCTGAAACGGCAAGGCACCATGTGGTGGGGGCATGGCACTGTGAAAATTCACGGAAAAGAAATGACCATCACCATTCCAGCAATGAGTGGCTGGATTTGGGGGGCATCTTCAAATTGAAAATGTGAGACCAGGCTGGCGCAGCGCCGCCTGGGGCTCACATCGGCTTTGCAGCGCAGTTTTTTGCAATGTAATCCGCATGCGTGGGCATAAAGTCCACACACTTTGCAATCACGTTGCGCACACTTTCCAAGTACTCCTGAATGCCGCCCTCATCTTGCAGATCGACCAAGGGGTTGTAGCGTGCAGGTTTGAGGTTTTGGCCCTCCATCACTTGCAGCCAACCCACTTGCGAGAACAACTCTTCATTGAACCTGAAGATGCGCCCGTGTGTTTGGAACAATGCGATTTTTTCTTTGAGTGAATCGGGTACCGCCATGTTGGCACACGCTTTCCAAAACTCAGAATCAGTGCGTTGATTGACGTGATAGTGCAGGATGATGAAATCGCGAATACGCTCAAACTGAAATCGACTTTGCGCGTTGTAGGTGTCAATGTCGAGTTGGCTGAAACCTTTGTCTGGGAAGAACTCAATCAACTGCGCAACCGCCGCTTGAATCAAATGGATGCTGGTCGACTCCAAAGGCTCCAGAAAACCACTTGAAAGTCCAACCGCAATGACATTTTTGTTCCAAGCTTTTTTGCGCATGCCGGTGTTGAACTTGATCAAGCGCGGATCTGCCAAAGGTTTGCCATCCAAGTTTGACAACAGCGTGGCAGCGGCTTCGTCTTCACTCACAAATTGGCTGCAAAACACATGGCCATTGCCGATGCGATGCTGCAAAGGAATGCGCCACTGCCAACCGGCGCGATGGGCCGTTGAGCGGGTGTAAGGGAGCAGCTGGGGCGCAGATTCGCAGGGCACGGCCAACGCACGATCGCATGGCAGCCAATGCGTCCAATCTTCGTAGCCTGTTTTTAAAGTCTCTTCAATCAGTAGTCCTCTAAAGCCAGAGCAATCAATGAACAGGTCGCCCTCGACGCGTTCGCCACTGGCCAACACAACGGCATCGATGTGCCCATCGCTTGCGCGCTGCGAGACTTGAACAATTTTTCCTTCGGTGCGAACAACACCGCGAGCCTCGCACAATTTGCGCAAATACTTGGCGTACAAATTCGCGTCAAAGTGATAGGCGTATGTGATGTCACCCAAAGGCGAATTGGGCACCGACAAATCAGGCCGCATGAATTTGTTGGCGCGTGCCGCTGCACGCGTGATGGAGTAACTGCCCAAGTCAGCCGCTTTGCCAGCTGCGCGCATTTTGTGCCAGTATTGCTCAAAAGGCACGGTCCAAAGGTCTTGACCAATGGCGCCAAAACCGTGAATGTAGCGATCGCCTACTTGCCCCCAATTGACAAACTCAATGCCCAATTTAAAAGTACCGTAGGTGGCCTTGAGAAATTCATTTTCGTCAATGCCCGCGACTTTGTTGAAGCGCTGAATCATGGGGATGGTGGCTTCGCCCACGCCCACGATGCCAATCTCATCGGACTCAACCAACCGGATGTTGTATTTGCCGCGCAGAACGCTGGCCAACGCAGTGGCGGTCATCCATCCCGAGGTACCACCACCCACAATCACAATGTTTTGAATTAAAGGGTTTTGCATGCTCACAACCATGAATAAAAAAGGGGGGACAAGCCCCCCTTAATGTAGCTTCCTTGTCAAAAACCGACAGAGGAAGGTGATTTACAAATTCAAATTAGAACTTGTAAGTTGCGCCCATCAAGTAGACCTTGCCATATTTGACTTTCTCTACGATGTTGGAAGGTGTGTTGCTGTAACGCTGGAACTGCGCGTTGCTGGCGTTGTTCACTTGGAACAAAACTGACAAACCTTTTGCGGGACCTTGTTGGATCTCATAGCCAGCTTGCAAGTCAATCACAGTTTCACCCTTGATGAAGGTCAACTGACGGTTGTCTTGGAAGTCGCTGATCTCACCCAAGAAGTCGGAGCGCTTGCGAGCTGCAACGGCCACTTGGAAGCCACTCTTCTCGTAGTACAGGCGCATGTTGTCGACATCTTTTGACAAGCCTGGCAATGGAATCTTGTCGCGGCCAATGTCATTCGTGCTGAATGCGCTGGTGGGCAAGTTCACATTGCTGCTGGTACTAGATTTGTTGACCATCACACCAAAACCATCCAAGCTGGGTGTCAGCATAGAGAAGGGCACATTGATGGCCACTTCAATACCGCTGATATCACCGCCTTGACCATTGATAGGTCGTGTCAACATGCCCATGGTGGGGTATGTCAAACCGGCAGGTGTGTAGCCTTTGAAGTCAAATGGTGTGGCAGTTTTCAGAATGTAGGTGTCTAACTTTTTGTAGAAACCAGCCACGCTGATGTAACCCTTTTTGCCGAAATACTTCTCGTAGGACAGGTCAAAAGACTTGGCGCGGAAGGGCTCCAGGCCAGGGTTGCCACCGTCACCGGTGTACATGCCCTTGGTGCTGTCGTAGCTCATGCCCATGCTTGCACGCATATCGCCCATATTAGGACGTGCCAAAACTTTGGCAACACCCAAACGGAAGACCTGGTCGTTACCCGCATCGAAGTTCAAGTTCAAGCTCGGGTTGAAGTCGCTGTATGTTTTGCCATTGCCAATGGAAATACCAGGGCAAGTTGCAGCCGTGTTGCCAACACAGGTAGCTCGGTTCACGTTGAAACCCGTAGAGCTTTGGTCGGTGTTAACCAATTGCGCACCCACGTTACCTCGGTAAGGCATACCAAACAATTTGCCGTCCAAATCGCCTTTGACGTAAGTGGTGGTCACTTTTTCGCTCACAGACCAGTCTTTGTTCAGGATATCTGCATCAACTTTCTTGGCCAAATCATAGATGGTTCCAAGTGAGCCACGTGGATCCCAAGAAACAACTGACAAACCTGTTGTACCAGCAACACTGGTCGCTGTGCCTGGCACTGCAGCACCAGCGTATGGATCACCGCCTTTGATGACCAATCGGCCTTCTTGTGTCGTACGAACTTTGGTACGGTCAGAGAAGTTCGCGCCAATTTCAATTGAAGAAACATGACCGTAATCCACATTGCGGCGGCCAGAGAAACGGAGGTTGTCCACTTTGTCGGTCACAGAGGGCAAAGCCACATAACCAGCTTGTGGTGAAGAGGGTCCGCCACTCCAGCCGTTCACGTCAGTTAGCTTCATGAGAGAGCGGTCAGCATAGCTCAAGCCCGTTGTGAACTTGGTGTCGGCCAGGTTGTTGCCATTGAAACCTGTCCAGGACATGGTGTCTGTACGGCCCGTTGTGTTGCCGTCTCCAGGCAAGCCTGCTGTGGTTTCGTAGCGTTGGCTCAGACGAGAAACTTTGGACTGAGCGATATCCGCATTGGCCTTCCAGTCACCTACTTTGAATTTGGTGTTCCAACCAAAAGAATCGAGGTTGTCGTCACCAGATTCAACGTGATTGCGAATCACGCCTTTATAGCCAGTCATGGTACCGCTGGTCACAAAGCCAGCTGAATTAACTGTAGCATTGATCAAGGTACCTGCTGGGTCGTATGAAGCATTTTCAAGGAAAGCACCTTCAAGACCCGTCTTCTTCAAAGCGAAAGTGCCTTTAGAGGAGAAAACGTCCAATACAGTTTCGAAGTCTTTGTTGGGCTTGTATTGAATAACGGCCATCAAACCTTCACGGTTAGATGTACTTTGCTCAGTGTCAGCTGTAAAGCCGCCAGGAATCTTGACCGCTTGACCGTTGTAGGTCAGATCGCGGTTCCAGCCACCCCAAGAGTTGAATTTCAACTGCTCGGCGCCTTCGTCTTTCAGCTTGGTGTAGCCCAAAGCAATACCCAAAGTGCGGTCTGCAAATTGGTCAACATAAGAGAAAGATTCACGATTGCCCTTGCCTTCGCCAGCGCCAGAGTCAATGCCTGAGCGCTGTGAGCGAACATTGGCTGCGAATGTGCGCTTGTTGTAGTCCAAAGGACGCACAGTGCGCAGGTCGATGGTAGAGGCCAAACCTTGACCCACCAAGGAGGCTTCTGGGGTCTTGTGAATCACAATGGAGCTGAGCAATTCGGCAGGGAATTGGTCAAACTCAACGCCACGGCTGTCGCCTGTTGACGCTTGCTCGCGGCCATTCAGCAATGCACCGTTGAAGTCGGGCGACATACCGCGAACGCTGACAGACTGGGCACGGCCTGTCGATTTGTTACGCTGAGCAGTAACGCCGGGCAAACGAGAAATTGACTCGGCAACAGTACTGTCTGGCAATTTGCCGATGTCTTCAGCTGACAACGCTTCAACAATACCGTCAGAGTTACGTTTGGTTGCAATGGCGTTTTCAATAGAGGCGCGGATACCCGTCACCACCACTTCGCTGCTTGCTTGTTGCGCATGCGTTGCGCCAGCAACGCTGATCAACAACACAGCGCATCCAGCAGCCACGGGGCTGACTTGGAATCCGCGTTGTCTCTCCACTTTGCGAGATTTTTGGTTTGTTTGTGTCATTCTTTTGACCTTATTTGAAAAATAAAAGAGGTGTGCTGCCCTTGGAAACTTCATGTAAACGATTGCACGAGTAGATTGTGGAGTAAAACTACATCGTCTTTCACTTAGGAAAAACCCTAGATGTTGTAGAAATAAAACCCCTCTGTAAATGCATTCTTAAGTGCTAATTTAGTTGGTGATGGGATAGTGAAAATCGATGAAAAATAAGGGAAAATCTCGATTCTTGTACCAAAATTACATCTTTGCATTCTTTATAGTCGTCATTTGACGCAACCAAACCCAAAATCATGACCCGCTACAAAGCTCTTCCCCAAGTTTCAAGTCGTTTGCAAAGCCAGTTGTTGCGCACAGCGCGCAATTGTTCAATGGCTTTGGCACTGCCTTTATTGACATGGATGGCCACCACCAGCACAACTGCCTTGGCCCAAACCAACAATGCTGCGGCACCTGCCATTCGTCCCGAGGTGGTCAAATTACTACAAGCCTCACAAGATGCGCTTCGTGAAGGACAACTGGACAAGGCATTGATGGTGGCGCAGCAAGCCATGGCCATGCCCAATATTTCAAAGGACGAACGGCCCTATGTGCTTCGCACCTTGGCCGCCGCCGCCATGAAAGCCAAAAATTTTGTCTTGGCCATCAGCACCTTAGAAACCTTGGTGCAAGAAATGCCCGAGACCACCTTGCCCGATCAAAAAGCGGCACTCGTCGAGTCCATATTGAGTGCGGCACAACAAGCCCAAGACCTCGAGCGCTTTGTGAAATGGGCCCGTATTTATTTAGACCAAGGGGGTCGCAACCCCTCGGTGCGTCCCGTGCTCATTCAAACCCTGTCTGTTTTAAAGCAACATGAGGCCGTCATCAAAGAGGTCAAGGCCAAAATCAAATCAGACGAAGAGTTCAACGTCAAAACGCCCGAAATCGAATTGCGTTTGATGGCTTACAGCCAACGCATGTTGAAAGACGATGCGGGTTACAACGCTTCACTCAAAATGCTCTTGCAACGCTACCCCAGCAAAGCGTATTGGGCCGAAGTGATCCCACGCGTGGCACGTCAAGCCAACTTCAACATTCGATTCGATTTAGATTTGTACCGTTTGCTTGAGCTCACAGGCAACATGGAAGATCCCACCGAATACACCGACATGGCCAACTTGGCCCTGAAGAATGGCCTGCCCGCCGAAGCCGCTAGAGTGGTGGAGGTGGCCTTTAGCTCAGGCGTGTTTGGCAAGGGCAGCGATGTGGCCAATCAGCAAAAGTTGCGTCAGCAAGCCCAGCAAAAATTGAACGAAGACGAAAAGGCATTGCCTGCGCTTGAAAAGTCTGCGAAAGACGCGAATGCCATAGCTAGCTTGGCCGAAGTTTATGCGTCCAAACAACAATGGGAATTGGCATCAACCACCTTCACCAAGGCCATCGAGATGGGTGGTTTGCGTCGCGAAGCCGAAACACGTTTGCATGCCGGCATTGTTTTGCACAAGCTGGGTAAAAAAGCAGACGCCGAAAAAATGTGGGACAGTGTTCAAGGCGATGCCACAGCGGTCGAAGTGGCACAGTTGTGGAAGATTTGGCAGAAAGCCAGCTGATCACTCACTGGCGCAACTGAGTCTGTCAAAATGACAGCTTTGCCACAGACCCTCGACGTGAACAAACGCAAAGTCCAAATGTTAGACATCGCCAAGTTGGCAGGTGTCTCAACGGCCACCGTATCGCGGGCACTGAACGGCAGTGAGTCCATTCGCCCCGAAACGCGTGAGCGTATTCTGGCTTTGGCGCAAGCGCACCAGTACACCGTTCACGCGGGCGCAAAAAATTTACGCAGTGGCGAAAATCGCACCTTGGGCTTGGTCATTCCATTCAAGGCCGACTTGCCCATGCAAGTGACCGACCCCTTTTTCTTGTCCATCATGGGTCATTTGGCCGATGCCATGACAGCTGCCCAATACGATTTGCTGTTGTCGCGTGTCGATGCAGATCACTTGGATGAATGCGCGGCGCTCTACGATTCAGGTCGGGTGGCCGGCATGGTCATGGTGGGCCAGTGGGACCATCACGACCAGCTCAATGCTTTGGCCAAACGCCGAGTGCCTGTGGTCGTTTGGGGTGCCATGTTGCCCGATCAGTTGTATTGCAGTGTGGGCAGTGACAACTTCAGTGGTGGCCTGCAAGCCACAAACCATCTCATTCAACAAGGTCGCAAACGCATTGCCTACATAGGCGACTTTCGATCTGGAGAAGCCAAGCTGCGCTTCGAAGGCTATTGCCAAGCGCTTCAATCAAATGGGCTTGAAGTCAATCCAGACTTGTTCATTTTGTCGCCCTTCACACCGCTTGAATCACAAGAGGCCATGCATGCGTTTTGCGACAAAGGCATTGCCTTCGATGCTTTGTTTGCAGCCAGTGACCTGATTGCCATCAATGCCATGGGCGTTCTCAATGCGCGCGGTTTGAAAGTGCCCGACGACATTGCTGTGGTGGGCTACGACGATGTGGACGCATCACGGCACAGCTTCCCGCCGCTCAGCACCATCAGGCAGCCCCTGGACATGGCGGCTCGCGTTTTGTTGGAATGTTTACAAGAAGTGATGCGCGGTGGCCAACCTGCTTCGCGGCAACTCAACAGCGACTTGGTGGTGCGAGCTTCGACTCAGTCTTTGTAATTGGCGGCAGAGGCTGCAGCTTTTAAAGCAAACTCTGCACGCAGTGCACGCAACTTTTCCCGAGGATCTTCCTTGATGGTATTTTTGTCTAAGGCCATCTCTTGAATGAATCGGCTAGGCAATGCAGCAATGGTGTCGCGGCCTTTTTTGCGGCGCTTGGTCCAGCTCACTGACAAAGTTCTTTGCGCACGCGTAATGCCCACATACATCAAGCGACGCTCTTCTTGCAGTCGCGTCAGCTGGCCCTCCGCATGCACCTGCGCATCGATGGATTCTTTGTTGTCTTCGTCCATTTTGAAAGGCAACAAACCTTCGTTCACACCCACCAACATCACATGCGGCCATTCCAAACCCTTGGAAGCGTGCAAGGTTGAAAGGGTGACCACATTGGGATCGGTTTCTTTTTCATTCAATGTCGACAACAAAGAAATGGTTTGCGCCACTTCCAACAATGATTTGGTCTCAGCGGACACACTCACGCCTGCTGCATCGTCAATGGTGCCGCCACAACGTCCCGACATCCAATCGACAAACTCTAAGACATTCGTCCAACGTGCCGCAGCGACGGCCTCGTTGTCTTCGCCGTCGTACAAAAATTTCTCGTAACCAATTTCCTTCAGCCATTGCAATAAAAATGATTTGGCGTCTTCGGCGCCATGCGTTCGTTTAGCGCGGTATTCCAAATCATTCATGTATCGGCCAAACTCGTGCAGGCTTCCAACCGCACGGGCCGACAGTCGACTGCCCAAGCTGTTGGAAAACAAGGCTTCAAACAAACTGAGTTTGTATTGGCTGGCCAAAGTACCGAGCCCCGCCAGCGTCTGATGACCAATACCCCGTTTAGGGCTGGTCACAGCGCGCAAGAACGCAGGGTCGTCGTCGTTGTTGACCCACAACCTGAACCATGCGCACAGGTCTTTGATTTCTGCGCGGTCAAAAAAACTTTGGCCCCCAGAAACTTTGTACGGAATTTGCGCACGACGCAGAGCTTTTTCAAAAGGCTTCGCCATGTGATTGGCGCGGTACAAAATGGCAAACTCTTTGAATTCGCGGTATTGCACACCCCCTGAGCTAGTGGCGGTACCCGCACGCAAAGATTGAATGCGCGCCACCACGCGTTCGGCTTCATGTTCTTCGTTGTCAGCATCGACCACACGCACTGGCTCACCTTCGCCCAATTCTGAAAACAGTGTTTTAGGAAACAGCTTGGGGTTAGGGCCAATGACGTTGTTGGCTGCGCGCAAAATGGCACTGGTAGAGCGGTAGTTTTGCTCGAGCTTGACCACCTTCAATTGCGGAAAGTCTTGCGGCAATTTTTTCAAATTGTCCAAGGTGGCGCCGCGCCAACCATAAATCGATTGGTCGTCATCGCCCACCGCCGTAAAGCGTGCGCGCTCGCCCACCAAATGTTTCAGTACTTCATATTGCGTTGCGTTGGTGTCCTGGTATTCATCGACCAACACATGGCCCATGGCCGCTTGCCAGCGTTCACGCACTTCGGGAAACTGCGCCAACAATTTCAAGGGCAAGCCAATCAGGTCATCAAAGTCCACACTTTGATAGGCCGACAAGCGCTCTTCATAGCGCCCCATAATTTTGGCGGTGATGCGCTCGCTGTCTGTCTTGGCTTGGGCTTCTGCTTGAGCGGCACTCAGGCCACTGTTTTTCCAGGCACTGATCGCCCATTGCCATTGGCGTGCCGTGTTGGCATCGGTGGTGCCGCCGCAGTCTTTCAAGATGCTGGTGACATCGTCTGAATCCAAAATGCTGAATTGGGGTTTCAACCCCAGCACATGACCGTCTTGGCGCATGATGCGCACACCCAATGCGTGAAACGTACAAATCAATACTTCTTGCGCCCCTTTACCAATGAGTTTTTTAGCGCGCTCGCGCATTTCACTGGCGGCCTTGTTGGTAAATGTGATGGCCGCAATGCGTTTGGGTTCAAGCCCCACTTCAATGAGTCGCGCTATTTTTTGGGTAATTACGCGGGTCTTGCCCGAGCCAGCACCCGCCAGAACCAAACAAGGCCCTTTGACGTAATTGACGGCTTCAAGTTGAGCGGAATTTAAACCAAACGTGGGGGAGGACATGCGAGAAAAAAAGAAATGCCACGCTCAAAATAAAACGCGGCAAGAACTTGAATCATAGCGGGCAAAAGTGGGCCTTTATTGGTTGCCATGACCCAGCTCAATTCCAAGGCACAATGTGCCCCATGTTAGATGTCTTGCGCGTAACCTTTCCATTTTTTGCATTGGTCCTGTGTGGCTACTTGGCCGCCCGGCGCCAAATGCTGCCTTTCGAGGCCATTCCAGGGCTCAATGGATTTGTTTTGTACTTTGCGCTCCCTTGCATGCTGTTCAGATTTGGTGCCAGCACGCCCATTGCGCAACTTTTAGACGCTGGCGCTTTCTTCATGTATTTGTTTTGCGCCTTGGTCATGGTGGCCTTTGTTGTGGCGGTCACACTCAATCGGCGCATTGGCTGGAACGATGCTGCTTTTGGTGCCTTGGTAGGCGCCTTTCCCAACACAGGCTTCATGGGCGTCCCCTTGTTGGTGGCCCTGTTGGGCACAGCTGCCGCAGGGCCAGCCATTGTCACCATTGTCATCGACATGGTCATTACCACGTCGTTGTGCATTGCCTTGTCTAGTTTAGACGGTGCCGGTCAAAACGGGGTTGGCAATGCCGCCAAAAATGCCCTTTGGGGCATGACCAAAAACCCCATGCCATGGGCCATCTTATTGGGCACTTTGTTTTCTGCCTTTCAAGGAACCTTACCAGGCCCCGTCGACAAAACCGTCACCCTCCTGGCCGATGCGGCTTCGCCGGTGGCCCTCTTTACGATTGGCGCTGTTTTGGCGCGATCTCAAAAAATTGCACACCATGCACAGCACGGCCCACTGACTTGGAAAGACTATGTGCCAGTGGCACTCATGAAATTATTTTTACACCCCTTGTTGGTTTTGGTGGTGGGCCTTGCCGCCATCTCTGTCGGTGTTCCCATTGATGTGTTCGCGCTCAAAGTCATGGTCTTGGTGGCCGCTTTGCCCAGCGCCAGCAATGTCTCTATGTTGGCCGAACGCTTTGGCGCAGACAACGGCCGAATCGCCCGAATTATTTTGGTCTCCACCGCTGCAGCATTCTTAACTTTTTCAGGGGCTGTGGCACTCTTGAAATGACGTCAAGGTCGCCAGTAAAGTCAATGGCACGTGCGTTTTAAATGGCCAAGGGGTCGACATCTACCAGCCACCGAATCAAACCCTTGTGAGCGGGTTCAGATCTTGAAGCATGCAGTAAATCCTGCAACGCTTCCAAAGCTTTGTGCAGGGTTTTTCTTGATGTACTTTCGATGAGCATTTGCGCGCGTTCAACATTGGCCACACGTTGAATGCTCATGGGTACAGCGGGGTAGACGCTCACCTGCGAAGCCGTGTCGGCATCGCCTTGCTCATTCAAAATGGCTTGAAGTTGTGCGTTGGCATTGTTCAAAAAAGCTTGTGCCACAGCTTGCGTTTTGGCATCGCTTCGAATGAGCGCTTGAAAACTGTAGGGAGGCAATCCTGCTTCCAATCGTTCTTTCAATTGCTGTTCGGCAAATGCGGGATAGTCATGTTTTTTAAGCGCTTCGTACAAGGCATGAGATGGATGAAAGGTTTGCACCCACATCTCGCTGCGCGTGCTTTGCGCAGCATCGCGACCCGCTCGACCACCTGCTTGCATCAGCAAGGCAAACAAACGCTCAGGCGCCCTGAAGTCGCTTGAAAACAAAGCGCCATCGGGGTTGATGGCCGCAACCAAAGTGATGCGCCTAAAGTCATGCCCCTTGGCAATCATTTGCGTTCCCACCAGCACGTCCACTTCACCGCTGTGTACACCTGCCAGTTGCGCCTCGAGTGCGCCTTTCAGTTTGGTGCTGTCTGCATCAATGCGCATCACGCGCACAGCTTGGCCATTGGGCCGTTTGACATCCATCAGTAATTCCGACAAATACTCCTCGAGCTGCTCGGTACCGCGACCAATGGGCGCAATGTCTGCATTGCCGCACGATGGGCATACACGCGGAACGCGCTCTGTAAAGCCGCAGTGATGGCAGCGCAGCGTTCGGTCAATTTTGTGAAAGACCCTGAACGCGCTGCAATGCGAACACTCACTTTTCCAACCGCAATCCGCACAGTGCAGCACGGGCGCATAGCCGCGCCTGTTCAGCAGAAGCATGCTTTGCTCACCCTTGGCCACCCGTTCTTGGATGGCTGCAATCAAAGGCGCCGACAATACGGTTTTGCGCGGCTGATGGTTCATGTCTACGCGGCGCACGAATGGCAATTGCCCTTCACCAATGCGAGCTGGCATTGGCAGTCGCAGGTAGCGACCCCCTTCATGCGCAGGCCGACTTTGATGCCAACTTTCCAAGGAGGGTGTGGCGGATCCCAAAATCACTTTGGCACCTTCCAGCCGCGCGCGGTAAATGGCCAAATCTCGCGCTGAATAACGCGCACCCTCTTGCTGTTTGTAGCTGGCGTCGTGCTCTTCATCGACCACAATCCATTTCAAATGGGGCATCGAGGCAAACACCGCCATGCGGGTGCCCAACACAATTCGCGCACTGCCGTTGTGTGCGGCCAGCCAACTTTTCATGCGCTGAGGCCCCGTCATGCCACTGTGCATGGCCACGACGCCCTCTGTGCCAAAGCGAGCTTTAACGCGCTCTTCCAGTTGCGGCGTTAAATTGATTTCCGGCACCATCATGAGCGCTTGTGCATGCGGGTCTTGTGCCAAAGTTCGTTCAATCGCTTGTAAATAGACTTCGGTTTTGCCGCTGCCCGTTGCGCCATGAATCAAAAATGGGCCAGGTGATTGTTCAATTTGCGACAGCACTTGTTGCTGCTGTTCTGACAAAGTCCAAGGTGATTGCAAAGCATCGACAGTCTGGTCTTCGGGCACATTGTTTTTCTTCAACCGCCTGGCCAATTGCAAAGGCGTCATGTCGCGAAGCTGAGGGGGCAGTGCTGCCAAGGCCACTTCACCAATGGCGCGTTGGTAATACTGCGCGGCAAATTGAACCAACTGACGCCATTGCGCGCTCATGGGCAACACACCCTCTAGTTTTGCGGCAATCTGTTTCACGGTATGCGCGTTGGACGATGGGGGCGTTGAGTCATGCACGCCCCAAACCACCCCTAGAACTTCGCGTTTGCCAAAGGGCACGCGCACCAACTGACCCACTTCCAATTTCAAATCGGTGGTGTAGGTCAGCAGACCACCCACTTGGCTGTGGGCGGGTGCAGAAACGGCAATGTCAAGCCACATCGGCATTTAAAACTTGAGGGAAGTTGGAAGAAACGTTGACAAACAGCCATTCTGACAGCTTGTAGCTCATAAATTTTCTTGAAAACAGCGATAAGTTGTTGTTTTTCAAGTCCTTTAGAGACAGTCCCAAGAAACTGTGGATAACTTTGTTGAAAAGTCTACCCGACGGCCCGCAAACCCTTGAAAAATAAGGCTTTGCTTGGATTGCTTGCGAACTGAGCAAAAAATAAAAACTTAACAAAATCAATAACTTAGAGAATTTAAGGGGCTCACGATGGCAACAAAACGTGCAAGCTAATTTTAAAATCCATGAAAAGAACTTTTGTGCATAAGTCAATAGAAAAAACCCAAAAATTTAAATATTTTTGGGTTTTTTTTGAGGGGTTTCTGTGCTTACAGCCGAAGTGCTCTGGAATGGCTGTGAACCGCTTCGACCAAGGCCGAAACATGCTCTGGCGGTGTAAATTGGCTGATGCCGTGGCCCAAATTAAAGATGTGTGTGGGGCCAGTACTGTAGGCATCGGTGTGCGGTTTACCAAAACTGTCCAAAACCCGAACGACTTCTTTTTGAATGCTCTCTGGCGGTGCGAACAAGACATTGGGATCGATATTGCCTTGTAGCGCTTTGCCCGGGCCATTGACGGCACCGCCCACCATCTGGCGGGCACGGCCTAAGTTCATGGTCCAGTCTAGTCCCAGCACTTCGCAGTCAAGACGGCCCATTTCTTCAAGCCACAACCCACCGCCCTTGGTAAACACAATGCGGGGAATTTTGACGCCCTGGTGTTCTTTCTTCATCATCGCCAAAACTTGAGCGGTGTAGGCCAAACTGAATTCTTGAAAGGCTGAATCGGCCAAGACGCCGCCCCAGCTGTCAAAAATCATGACCGCTTGTGCGCCCGCTTCAATTTGGGTGTTGAGGTAAGCGGCCACGGCTTGTGCATTCACAGTCAACATGCGGTGCATCAAGTCGGGTCGGCTGTACAGCATGGATTTCACCAAGCGATAGTCGTCCGATCCTTTGCCTTCCACCATGTAGCAGGCCAAGGTCCAAGGGCTGCCAGAAAAACCGATCAAGGGCACGCGGCCATTCAGGGCTTTGCGGATCGATGTCACCGCATCAAAGACATAACGCAGCTTGGCCATGTCGGGTACTTGCAATTCGGCCACAGCGGCCTCATCGCGCACAGACTTGGCAAAGCGGGGGCCTTCACCTTGTTCAAAACTCAAGCCCAGGCCCATGGCATCGGGCACGGTCAAGATGTCGCTGAACAAAATGGCGGCATCGAGGGGGTAGCGGTCTAAGGGTTGGAGCGTGACTTCGGTGGCAAAGTCGACGTTGGTGGCCAGTCCCATGAAGCTGCCTGCTTTGGCCCGCGTGGCGCAATATTCAGGCAAATAGCGACCCGCTTGTCGCATGAGCCATACGGGCGTGTGTTCACTGGCTTGACGCCAGCATGCGCGCAAAAAATTGTCGTTTTGAAGGGGCGCAAAAGAAGCAGTGCTCATGAAAATAAAACGTTTCGATAGGACGTTTGTATTCTCGCAGACTGCACATGTGTATAGGGAAAATAGCGAGCCAACCTAGCAAAATTAAGGCGCTGACTTCACCTGCCGCAAGGCATTTTGCACTTCTTGAACCGAGGGCAGCTCTGACAAAATGAGCACATCTTGCCCAGGCGCATACCAAGCATAAACAGGCAAACCATTGCGCCCTAAATTGTTCAAAGCTTTGGTAATGGCTGGGTCGTAACGCGTCCAATCAGCACGCAACAGCAGCACATTTTTTTGCGCAAAATCTTGCAGCAGATTGGCGTCCGCAAAGGTGGTCTTTTTGTTAAATTGGCAGGTCACGCACCAAGCGGCCGTAAAGTCGATAAAAACAGGCCGTCCTTCTTTCCTGGCTGTGCGCACCTTGTCTTCCGACCAGGCTTCCCAAACAGCCGAAGGTCGCGAAGCGTCATTTTGTTTGCTAGACATCGATGTGGATGCCGATGTTTGGATGTTTGTTTCAGCGCTTTCCCACCAACCTGTTTGCAAACCCAGCACCCACACCAACCAAAGGGCCGTGGCATACATGGGGATGGCCATAACATGTCGGAAGGTATTCATCCACGCGCCAGGTTTGGGTAAAAACTTCAGCCATGCTGAACTGATGGACACTAATAAGAAAGGCAAAGCCATGCCCAAGCCCATGGCGCCAAAAATAGGCAAGGCTTGCCATGCCGGAAAGCCAATGGCCAAGCCTAGAGATGCACCCATGAAGGGCGCCGTGCAGGGGGAAGCAATGACCACCGCAAACACACCAGACCACAAAGCGTTGGTAGCAGGATTGGCAAATTGAAAACTGGCCACTGAACTGGGCACAAAATGACCGAACTCAAACAAGCCCGATAAATTCAGCCCAATGATCACAAACAAAAGTGCGAGTGCCCCTACCACCCAAGGCGACTGCAGCTGAAAGCCCCATCCCATTTGCGTCCCTGCCGCACGCAAGGCCAACATCAAACCGCCCAACAACAAAAATGAGATGACGACGCCCACACTGAAAGCCCATGCAGAGAGCCGCATGGTTCTTTGGTTGCCAGAATGCTGCGTGATGCCCAGTAACTTGATGGCCAACACCGGAAAAACGCAAGGCATGAAATTCAAAAGCATGCCGCCCAAAAATGCACCCAGCAACGCCAAGATCCAAGTGGCCCAGGGTGCTGCAGAAATGCTTGCAGGGGGCAATGAAAAATTGACATTGCTGGCGTCATAAACCGCAGGGGCTTCAGTCCACTCTTGCCACTTGCCCTGAACAGGCGTTTCAAAAACCCACTGCTTGCCAGTGGGCGCACTGTCTGTTCCTTCAACCAACAACCAAGTCATGCGTGTGGGACTGTCCATCCTTTCGCTAGAAATAGGCAAAGTGACGCTGTTGTCTTGGATGCTTGGCGCGGCACTGTTGCGCATCACATTGGCCGTTTCAGGATAAACGGTCCATGCGCCTGCCTTCAATTCAGCGGGCAATGCGGCAATTTTCAAGGTCAGTGAACGGCCATCTTCCGCAATGACGGCTGAATGATTCCCCTTCAGCACTTGGACTTGATTTGAAAAAGCGGCCTGAAAAGCCTCTGGGGCCATGACCGTGCTGCCTTTGACCGGCACTTTGACCAAAAAGTCACCTTCTTGTGGAATGCACTCTTGTTTGCAAACCAACCACGAAGCATGAAGTTGCACGGTGATGTCAGTCTCTGGCGCTTTGACTTTGAATGCCGACCCAACTTGAACCGGCGTCACCAACAGCACGCTGCCCTCGTAGCCGTAGTTGGCCATGGTGCCCACTGGAATTTTTTGCGGAGCGGGCCAAATTAAATTGCCAGGTTTCAAGCCATCAGGCAACTGCCATTGGAGTTGTGTGGCCAAGCCAGAGTCGCCGGGATTGCGCCAGTAGGTGTGCCACTTGGGCTCGTGATCAATTTGCAGGCCCAACCAAAACGTTTCACCAGCTACAAGTCCTTTGGGCGCATAGACCTGCAAAGTCGCTTTGACTTGGGCCGTGCTAACGACCTGACCTTTTGGATTGTTGGCCGTCGAGCCACCCAAAATTTGCGTTTGTGCATGGACCCAACCCCCAAAAAGTATCAAAAAGCCGCAGACCAACAAGGCCCGAAACTTTTTGGCGGCATCGAGAAATGGAAAAGCGCAAAGCAAGGGCATGAAGAAAACGGTCTAGATAGAAGTCACAATGAGGGGGCGGGTAACAGCACCAGCTTGAGGTTGGTTTGCAACGCGGCCACTGGCATAACGACACTCTACACCCGAAATTCTTTTCCCCGGGCTTGCCAGTCTATTAAACTGACAACCTAGTCAACAGGCTTTCCATGTCACTCAACACCCATTTTTGGTCAGATTTAAACACCCAAGACTTTGCGCGCATGGACAAATCGCGCGTCATTGCGGTGTTGCCATTGTCGGCCACAGAGCAACATGGCCCGCACCTGCCCTTGTCGGTCGATACCGACATTGTGAATGCGGTCATTGCCCGTAGCGTGCCCTTGCTGCAAACCTTAGCGCCTAGCTTGCCTGTTTATTTTTTGCCCACGCAAGCCGTAGGTCTCAGCCCCGAACATGCCGCTTTTCATGGCACCCTGACCCTCAAGCCCGAAACGCTCATTCGTTTGTGGACCGATATTGCCGAATCGGTCAATGCTGCAGGCATTCACAAATTGGTCATGTTCAACGCTCACGGCGGTCACGTTGGTGCGATGGATGTCGTGGCGCGTGATTTGCGCGCCCGACTAGGTATGTTGGTTTACTGTGTCAATTGGTATCAGTTACCCCTTCACGATGCGCAGGGGCAAGACCTGAACGCCTTGTTTTCCGAACACGAACATCGCTTTGGTGTGCACGCAGGCGAGGTGGAAACCTCTGTCATGTTGGCCTTGAAACCTCAAGCCGTTCGGATGGACGAAGCCCAAAATTTCAAGTCGACCTCAGAAGCTCGGGCCGCCAAGTTTCCAATCTTGGGTAACGGCAAAAGTGCCAAGCTGGCTTGGCAAATGCAAGACTACAACCCCATGGGTGCTGCCGGCAATGCAGCCGCGGCCACAGCCGAAAAAGGTCAAGCTTTGTTGGCGGCTGCGGGCCAATCGTTGGCTCAGTTGTTGATCGAAATAGACCAGTTGCCAGCCGACACGCTGAAGTTGCCGGCCTAAAACTCAATAACGCGGCAAGTTCAGCTCGTTGCTGCCTGGAAAAATTTGTTTGGGATATTCGCGGGTTGAATCCAAGCAACCGCCATTTTCATAAACACCTTTGGGGTCGCGCATTTTCATCATGCGTTGAAGCACCCATTTCAATTTGGTGGGGTTGCGCAAAGTGTCTGCCATGCACGCCTCAACCACTGTCTCGTCCATCCACAACTCGCCATCCGAATTGGTTTTGAGACCATCACGCCAGTGATAAATTTCGACGCACTTGTTGATCAGGCTGTAAGGTTGATCGCGTTTCCAGAAATTGCTGAACAAGCCACTGCCCATGTAAATGACCCATGAGCCCTCATAACCCGTGATGTCTGAGGATGCTTCGTCGGGGTTGCGAAACCAGAGCCTGTCGCCAGGCACAAAGAAATGGCTGGGCAAAGGGTCTTCTGAAGTGCCGTATTCATGCAAATAGACATCGTGAAATTGGCCAGATCGAACCGCATGAATTTCATTCAGTTTTTGCAAGTCATTCAGCAGTGGGGTGTTGTGGCTTGCCGCTTCTTGGGCCAAGCCCAACAAAATAACGTATTCGCTGGCGCGGTAGCAAGAAAAATCGTACAGCTTGCCTGTGGCTTCAGGCTGTGTGGCGCTGACCAAAGCATTGATCAAAGATTGACCAGGCTGCAAAATAAATCCAGCCTCTTCCTCATAGTGCCAATAGTCTGCGGGTCTTTCTGCCGCTTCAGTCTTAAAAGCCAAGGCAGTTTTGCGGGATGCTAAAGCAATATTTTTGCGAACTCGCACACTGCTGGCCAAAGCTTCGAGCGATTTAAATTCAAAGCCAACAGGGCTGACCAACAAGGCCCACAATATTTCTTGGGAAATTTGGGTGGCAATGGCATGGAACGACAGGGTATTGCTGTGAGGTGCGAATACCGTCATCCAAGCATCGCTCATTCGGCAATGCTGCGACCCCAATTCAGAGCGTATTTGAATTTCATCTTCGATGCCGTAAGACGCAAAAAAACTTCGGCAGTCTTCAGCACTGCACCCGCCTACCTTCACGCCCTCCACATGGAAGCGTTGCAAAAAAGACAAGGGTGCGATTTGCATGAAAGTCATTTTTACAAGAATTTGTAAGCGACTCTATCGGTGAAAACACTACAAAAAATAAGGCTATTTGCAAGTTTCGTGTCAAGAAAACGTCGTCCAGCCCTGATAAGACGCGCCGTCTAGGTGCGGCAAATTGTTGTAGGACAGCAGCATGTGGCGTTTGGATGTGTAGGCAAATTCGGTCACAGCCGTGTTGCGAATTCTTAAATTCAATTCGATGGCGGTTTCTGCCGGTGCGGCCAAAACTTGGCTGACTGCGGTAGCAATGGGGCCGCCACTGGACACTATCAAGACGCGTCCAGAATGCGTTTCTCTCACATGCTGCAGCACAGCCTGAATGCCCTTTGCAAACTCTGCAAAGCTGGGCATGCCTTTAGGCTGTGTTTCACCCGCCATCCATTTTTGTAACGCAGTACGAAGCAAGCGAAAGTGATGCTTGTACATCTCGGGTGTGTCTGGTTTGGCCAAGGGGGCGGGATGAACGGTTTCGATCAGGGCATGGCTGTCATATTCATTCAGCGCAGGCCAAATTTCGGGCGTCATCTGTAGTTTGGCGCCTTCAGCAATGGCTTCCCAAGTTTGTCGATGGCGCTTCAGGCTGCCCATCAAGACCGCATCAAACTGAAGTTCATCCGAGCGCGCAGGCGTTTGACTGGCTTCTCGCCAATATTCACCCAGGCGTTGCCCTTGGCGCTTTCCCAAATCGCTCAGTTGGTCGTAGTCTTCAGCGCCGAAAGAAGCTTGACCATGGCGCACGAGTATCAGTTGTCCCATTTAAAGTCCACTCCGAAACATCCATAAAGCCGTTACAACCAAGGCCAGCGCCATACCGCGATTGAAGATCAATAAGCGGCGACCCTGTGACAGCCAATCGCGCAGCAAACTTCCAATCAAAGCATAAGCCAAGTTGCTGCACAAACCAAAGCCCATCATGATGGGCAATAAAAACAGACAGCGCTCAAAGGTGTTGTCCTTGCCCACCACCCAACCGGCCACCACTGACAAAGCCAGCATCCATGCCTTGATGTTTAAGAACTGGACTGCCACACCTTGTAAAAAAGTGATGTTCAATCTTTGGGTGTCGGCTTGTGCCAATTGTTGGGTGCCCCACAGTTTGAAGGCCAGCCACAACAAATAACTGGTGCCGCCCAACATAATCACCCATCTCAAGGCGGGCACAGCCAAGACCAATTGACCTACGCCCACCATGCACAGTGTCAAGAGCAAGCCCCAGCCAACTGGGACGGACACAATGAATCTCATGGCGGCACGCAAGCCGTAATTGGCGGCAATGGCGGTCGACAAAGCCGTGTTGGGCCCGGGCGTGAAACTGGCCGCGGTGGACAACACCAAGAGCGCAGTCAGTTCTGACGGACTCAGAGCGCTCATGCAGCGGACAACTTTTCCCAGCGTTCGAGGGCTACCAATAAGGCCTCATCAATTTGCGCATCTCGCGAAAACATGGCTGTTGCCTTAGCGGGGTCTTTGGCGAACAAGCTGCTGTCTGCCAAGGCCTCACGAATTTCTTGTTGTTCTTTTTCCAAAGATTCGATCAAAGCGGGCAAGCCTTCGAGTTCTCTTTGTTCTTTGTAGCTCAACTTCACGCTGGGCTTGGATTTGACTGTGGAATGCGACGCGCTTTCGATGGCTTTAGGTGCCAGTGCAGGAGTTGCTGCAGTTGCTGGGGCTTTGTCAGCGCTTGCTGTTTTCTGTGCACTGCTTGCGGCCAATTTATTTTGCGCCTGTTGAATGGCTTGGCTCCGCTGCGATTGGGTCAACCAATCTTGAACAGAACCTTCGTACTCACGCCAGAAGCCAGGTTGGTCTTCGGTGGCTTCGCAGGCAATGATGCTGGTCACCACATTGTCCATAAAGGCGCGGTCGTGACTGACCAAAAACACGGTGCCTTCGTAATCTTGTAGCAACTCTTCCAATAGCTCCAAGGTGTCGATGTCCAAGTCATTGGTGGGCTCATCGAGCACCAGCACATTGGCTGGCCTGGCAAACAGGCGTGCTAACAACAAGCGGTTGCGTTCGCCACCCGACAAGGACTTCACAGGTGAGGTTGCGCGAGCCGGCGAGAACAAGAAATCACCCAAATAGCTTTTGACGTGCTGGCGCTTGTTGCCAATTTCAATCCACTCGCTGCCTGGGCTGATAAAGTCTTCAAGCGATGCCTCTAAATCCAATGCGTTGCGCATTTGGTCAAAATAAGCCACTTGCAAATTCGCGCCTTGACGAATGCTGCCGCTATCGGCCGCCAGTTCGCCCAAGATCATTTTCAGAAGAGTGGTTTTGCCAGCGCCGTTCGGGCCAAGCAAACCAATCTTGTCGCCGCGCAACAAGGTCGCGGTGAAGTCTTTCACAATGACTTTCTGCTCGCCATCCGGTGTTGTAAAGCTTTTGCAAACATCCGTCAGCTCAGCAACCAACTTGCCACTGGGTGCACCCGAGGCTACTTCCATGCGGACGCGCCCCACTTGTTCGCGGCGTGCGCTTCGGGTTGCGCGTAAATTTTCAAGTCGCACAATCCGGCTTTGGCTGCGAGTACGTCTGGCTTCGACGCCTTTGCGAATCCAGACTTCTTCTTGCGCCAACAACTTGTCTGCTTTGGCACTGATGACAGCCTCTTGCGCAAGCTGCTCTTCCTTGTTGATTTGATATTGCGCAAAATTACCTGGGTAGCTTCGCAAGCGACCGCGGTCTAGTTCCAATATACAGGTGGCGATTCTGTCCAGGAATGCACGGTCGTGCGTGATGGCCACCACACTGCCTTTGAAGTCGATCAAGAGTTGTTCAAGCCAAGCGATGGAATCCAAATCCAAGTGATTGGTCGGTTCATCCAACAACAACACATCGGGATGCGTCACCAGTGCTTGGGCCAGGGCAACGCGCTTTCTGTTGCCGCCCGACAAGGTGCCTATTTTGGCGCTGGGTTCCAAATGAAGTCGGTGCAAAGTTTCATCGACGCGCTGCTCCCATCCCCAGCCATCGAGCGATTCAATTTGACTTTGCAGTTGGTCTAGGTCCCCGACACAATTGCTGTAATCATCGATCAGCTGCAGAACTGGGGCCAGTCCTCTTTGCACAGATTCAAAAATACTGTCCTCTGGATTCAAAGAAGGTTCTTGCGCCACATAAGCAATGCGAATGCCTTGTTGTATGTGCAGCGTGCCGTCATCCGCATGCTCCATGCCTGCAAGGATCTTTAAGAAAGAAGATTTGCCCGTGCCGTTTCGACCAATCAAGCCGATGCGCTCTGAAGTTTCGAGTGCGAAGTCTGCGTGATCAAGGAGTGCCACGTGGCCATAAGCCAGTGACGCGTCTAGTAATGTGATGAGAGCCATGCCTTGATTATCAGTGCCAACAGAAATTTTTTTGTTGGGGCTTGCGCGGTCCAAAAAAACTATGCTATAGTCGCGGTCTTCGCTAAAAACGAATTGCAAAAAGCAGTTTGAAATAAACGAACGGTGAATGAAATCAAAAGCAATCACTGAAAAGCACTTGGCAGATTTTTAAGAAATTAAAAAAAGTGAAAAAAAGTTAAAATTTTTTTCACCCAGCACAAAAAACCGTGCTAGACTGCAAGGCTTCGCTGAAACGAATTGAATTAATCTTCAAGCAGTTCAGCAAATCGGAATAAGCCCCGAGCAATTTGAAGAAATTAAAAAAACTTTAAAAATTTTTTAAAATTCTTCAAAAGCACTAAAAAATAGTGCTACACTGCAAGGCTTCGCTGATCGCAGCGCAGTGCAACAAAACGACACACAGTGTTGGCCTGTTGCGCAAAAGATCTTTAAAAATATACAGCCGATAAGCGTGGGCGTTTGATGGCGATTGCCAAGTTCTACGGAACTAAGTCTTAATTGACTTACAAACGCTCATGAGAATAGAAGTGAAGTTCACTTCAATT
>JACCDW010447662.1_pt1 | contig 23912 bp, 60 predicted proteins | sample 7449781 | NCBI WGS metagenome assembly JACCDW01 (sample SAMN15323449, study PRJNA562643) | freshwater metagenome | isolation source: river surface water | place: USA:Blue River Watershed | collected 2017-08-18
CAAACCTTCGTTCCTTAGCTTGAGTAGTAGTTCATCTTCTTCTTTGGTCCAGCGTTTAGCCATTTTGAATCCTGTTGTGTAGTGCTTTTCTAGTGAAGTCGCTAGTAGTATTGTAATGTTTGCGAAAGAGATTGAGCGTCTCTAGTGAGAGATACTTGTTAGCTTGTAGTCCACGCTCTTCGGCGTAAGCCCTAACAATTTGCTCCGCTTTGTTGCGTTGACGCTTAAGTTCGGATTCGAGTTCTTCTAGTGAGGCATCGGTTTCAATGTCAGCGAGTGCTACACCTTCGAGATACTGGTGAAAGACTTTTCTAGATTCTTCTTTAGTCCAGCGATAAGTAAGATTATGACTAGTAATAAGTCGATTAAGTTTAGCTTTGAGTGCCTTTTCTGTGCGTCCTGGGAACCTATCGACTAGAAGATGGAAGGGAACTTCTTTGGGTGAGTTCCACTGGCTATAAAGATTGATGAGGCGTTCTTCCTCGTCTTTAGTCCATTTGATACTGTTTATAAGATTATTTGTCATGAGTAAATATATACTATAAAAATGAATCAATGTCAAGTTTTATTTGCTAGCGAGGTACGTTTTAAAGCTTGACAATCGGTGCGTTATCATATATAATGGCGTCTATGTTTAGAGATCAAATCAAATTAAATGAATCTTTTGTCGGTCGCGATCTTCGTCGCGCTGACTTCAGTTACTCAGAGTTTACAGAGTGTGACTTCACATCAGCATCACTAGAGAAAGCTGAATATCTCGGTGCTATTTTTACTAAGTGTATCTTCGATGCAGCTCTCATGGATCAGGGCTATCTTTGTGGTGCTCAGTTTATTGAGTGCTCGTTCATTCAAACTTCGATTCGAGAAGCCTATGTATTCTGTACTAGCTTTGCTAAGTCCCAGCTTATTCATACTTCATTCAAGGAAAGTATGCTTTCGAATGTGGACCTAAAGGATGCGAATATTCAAGCTGTAGAGTGGGCCAAGGGAGTCATAAATAAACCACCAGTAACTATAGATGGTCTAGATTACCCAATCACCGTCTATGATAATGGCTACATTCAGTTTGGGTGTGCTTACAATACTAAGGAGTGGTTTCTTAGTGCAGAGGGTCGTGATATGACTCTACTAGAAGGTGTGAAGGCTAGACGCTTTTGGGGTAAAAATAAGAATTGGCTAGTGCCATTTGTGGAGACTGTATGACTAGTGGACATTCGATGTGGCACGTAATGGAGAACTTCATTCGTATTCAGTTGGATACTTATGGATATGGTGATGTTACAATGCACTATGACGAGAACGAAACGTGGGTGCTTTATCGGCACGGTAATCTAGTAGGTAAGGCTAAGTACGACCTTGAAAACATCATTATTCAAGTTAAGCCTTGACTTTGAGTGCTCATTCGATTAGAATGAAGCATGAAATGGAGGGAACTATGACCAAGGAATTTATTACAGTTACCGAAGGTATGAGCGGCTTCTTCGCAGTGCATATGTGGCTGAATGAGGAAGAAGACTTTGGTCCCTTCTGGGAACCTTATGACACCGGTATGGGTCGCTATGCGACTCGTGATGAAGCAATGGTAGAAGCCCTAGCGTGGGCTGATGAAACAGGAATGGAATACCGTGACTAACGTATATATTGACAATCTTTCAACCGCCGAAGCACAGTCAATCTTTAATGCCTTTGCAGATAAGAACTATCTGTCTAATGCAGAGTGCAATCTTAACGGACATAACTCTAGCGTTCGTCTAGAGTGCTATAAGCGTTATGACTTCTTTTGTGATCTAGCAGGATATTTTCAAGATGAGTCCCGATGATATTGACACAGTAGTGCTTGATCTACATAGCTTTTTGCATTATCAGCTTGGTCTACATATAGACGAAAATGATGATTATGAAATGCTTAGTGATTTCATGCACAAGGCACTTGATTCATTTGTAACTCGTGAAAGGAACTACAATTGACCTTTGATGATCTAAAATTCGGCCCACGTAAGTCGGGTCTTTCAGGTGTTCAGGCTATCGTATTCTTTAGCAATGGCTATGGCGCTTCTGTAATTAAAGGCCTGGGAAGTTATGGTGCTGGAGACGATCTCTATGAACTTGGAGTTCTAAAGACTGACGAAGATGGTTGGGATCTCTGCTATGATACTGAAATCACTGACGACGTTCTTGGGCATCTAACACCAGAAGATATTACTTCATTGCTGGAACGCATCGAAGCTTTAGCATAATCGAAAATGGGGCTTGACAACAGGCCCCATTTTTTGTATTATGGGTCATAAGGAGAAAAGAAAATGTTCATTCAATCACCAGAGTATCGTTGGTACAATGCTTACCAAGCATATCGTCGTGCTAAGAATCCAGACTTTAAAAAGTTCTGGTTCGGTGTAATGCAGCATCTTAGCAAGGAGTTCAACTAATGATACAGCCTAAAGATACTAGTCGTGGACACTTCTATGTGTCTCTAGCTAAGAGTGCTATTCGTATTGGCGCTGGAGTGACATTGCTATTTCTTGGCAATACTTGGCTGATCGTAGCGGGCGTGTGTATTGTGCTCGCAGAAATTCTGGGAATTGTAGAGGAGCTTGTATAATGGAGTATCGTGATAAGCCAGAGTGGACTTTTGGTGAGGCTATGCTTCATCTTAACCGAGTCTTTAACAAGGAAGTATTCGGTAAACTGAATCAAGCTATTCGTAAGGAAATTGAAAATGCAAAAGAGGGATCTGATTCAAGCAGTAATTGAACACGCTGTCGATCACTATGAGATCGAGGGTTGGGACATTCTAGTAGAGTGCTGGAATGACGACGAAATTTGGTCGTGGATCGAAGGAGCTGCGTCAGAGAAAGAAGCAATTCGTCTAGCTGCCCAGGCTCTAAAACCTATTCACGATCATCGTATGGAAATCATCAATGCATAGAATCACCATTCCAGCGTGGACTAATCGAAAGACTGGGGAGCACAAGCCTTCCCGGTCTTTTAATGCTGAGTTAGTAGAAACTCTACTCGCTAATTCACCTCAACCCCCCGATCTAATATTTAAGTATTACGGTGACGATGCTCCAGCAGGTGCGTTTAAGCCTAGTATGCACGATCGTTTAGTATTTTATAACGAAGATAGTGGGTATATTATTATACCTAATATTCCACCGAATAAAAGGATGTGGCATGATTTATCGTCTTGACAAGGCTTCTAATCCAGGGTATACTCTGGAAACTAATCACATCGAATGGATTCGGTGGATGCTAGAGGAAGGCGTGTGCGATTCGTGCAAGTGGACTAAGGCCGACTACGAAAAGCATATTACAGAGAACCCTGAGGAGTTAGAGGATGAAGACTTTCTTCGCCTTGAGGCAGAAGATATGGTATCTCGTGGGATCAGTCCTCTGACATTTAGTGAGTTCTTCCCAGATAACTATTATCAGTTATCTGATATGGAGAAAGTAAAATTTCTACTGTCTACTGCGTGTGGCTGTGAATTTTGGTTTGAGGAGATTGAGAGTGCGTAAGGAACTAGATGAAAAGCTTTGTGAGAAGTATCCACTGATCTTTCGTGATCGTCACGCTGATCCTAGCAAGACCTGTATGTATTGGGGTATCGCTGTAGACGATGGCTGGTATGACATTGTAGACGCTCTCTGTGCTAACATTCAGGGGCGTATCAATAATCGTCTCGATAGTATCAAGTGGACCGAGAAGTGGAATCGCCAGATCGAGGAAGCGGAAGCTAATAACTTTGAAGATTGGGACGACTGGAAGGCTCGTGATAAGCGTCCTGTTCCAGAGCCGATTCCCCAAGTAGTAGCTACTCAAGTTAAGGAAAAGTTTGGTGGTCTTCGCTTCTATTATAGTGGTGGGGATGACTATGTCGACGGTGTTGTAGCTATGGCCGAGTCCATGAGCTATCGTACCTGTGAAGTATGTGGAGCACCCGGAACTAGCACTGAAGGTGGCTGGATTCGGACTCTTTGTGAGGAGCATAAGAATGGATCGTGATCCAGAAGACTGGGGTAGTGTTATCTATCCAGATTCAGAACCAAGACAAGCTAAAGGTGGAGTTTTCGCTCCAGCCGACATTGGACTGATTAGAGTTGCGCTCATTCAGTATGCGCAACGTAGCGAACTTAGTCGCGAAGATGAAGCTAAGATTATGTCTTTGCTTCATAGACTTAATCGTATTAATGGACTTTGACCCTCCGTATAGAAGGTCTCAGAAAGAGGCAGCAGACGATCGTCAACTTCTAATGGAGGGAGTTGACGAGTTCGTTAATGAAATGGTAATGTGGTGTGACGACAAGGAAGATTTACTAGCATTAGGATCTATACTTCTCGTATCTGCCAAGAATGTCATGACTACCGCCATGGATTTAGATAACTGGAAGAAAACGGTTACAGAGTATATAAAGCGTGTCGGTACAGACAACGATCTATCTTTGCAAGCTATAAAGAGGCGCACTGATTATTAGTGTTGACCTTTCTCCTGATTTTAGTTATTATGATCCTATCAAGAGCGGAGATAACAATGACAGAGCAGGAGTACGAAGATGAACGCTGGTACGAAAAGTTCAAGGAATCCAATCGCTCGTAACGCTTGGAAGTTCAACAAGCCGAAAGTTGTGAAGTCAAAGAAACTTTATTCTAGGAAGGGAAAGTCAAAATGGAACTTACAAGTCATGTAACTAGTAAGCTCGATGTAACTAGTAACCTCGACCAGTGGGTTGAGGATGGGTATATCACTGCGGATCAGAGGAAGTCAATCGCACAGCTTATGAAAGATGCTATTGATGATGCCTACGATAGTGGTTATGACTACGCCTTCGAGTCTAGCAAGGTGGGCGACTATGATGATGGTTATGATGATGGTTGGGACGCTGGCTATGATGCCGCTAAGGCCGAACTCGAAGAAAAGATGAAGGATGAGTGGTTCCAGCAGGGCTGGGAAGAAGCACTCATTGAACATGGTATTGAGGAGTAATTAAAATGAACGTATCAGTTGAACTCGATCTAGAAACAGTATCTCGTCTAGTGTATAATGAGCTTCTAGAAACTCGTAACTGTTTTCTTCAGGACATGGAAGCCGATGGCCCTGCTGTCTTTTCTATGAATGAAGTATACGATAAGATGCTGATTCAGAAGCACATTGAGGCTCTCGATGTAATTCTTGAATGGTACCGCGATCCTAGCGCATAATGAAGTGCCGCCACTAGTTTGGCGGCATTTCTTTTGGAGATAACATGGCAGACTGGATTATTGTAGCACTGCTGGCCTACATCGCTTTTTGGAAAGACTCAAAATAGGTGTTGACCTTTAATGCTATTTCGATTATATTGATTACATCGAAAGGGGAAATGGAATGACTAAGCCTATTTATACTGAAAAGATGCTCGACGAACTCCGTTCGTTTGACGTAATTACTTATGACGATGCACATGATTTCGCAGAAAATCATGGCATCTCTATCCGTAGCGTTATCGCTAAGATTCGCGCTATGGAACTTGCTTATCAGCCTAAGCCTGCTGATGCTCCTAAGCCTGCAAAGGCTAAGGGCGAATCGAAGGCGGACATTGTTGCGGACATTCAGTCCACTCTCAATGTTACCTTCAAGGGTCTTGACAAGCTCGTTCTTGAAGACCTCATTAAGCTTCGTAGCATTGTAAGCAAGTAAAAATATAGGGGTCGGTTAAAAACAAGTGTTGACACCCGACCCCTTATCTGTTATTATGACCATCTTGAAAACGAAAGGACTTCCTTATGATTATTTGTGACAACGAAGACTTTAAGGAAGCTGCCGAGTTCTACGCTAAGAAGCTCGGAATCCCAGACGAAACTATTATTGCTGTAGGCATCTATCCCGAAATGCCTGTGGCTGGATATTGTGAGTACCATGAAGAGGATGTTATTCCTTATTTCGTGGTCGGCATTGAACAGCCAGAGGAAGATTGTGGAGAAGATGATCCTATCGCAGTTCTCGCACATGAGATGGTTCATGTTAAGCAGTATGTCAGTGGTGCTCTAGTAGATCATGGCAAGTATTGTAGTTGGCATGGTAAGAGGTATGACGAGTACGAAGCTAACTCAGAAGAATACTTCTTTAGTCCATGGGAAGTCGAGGCTTATGGTATGCAAGTAGGTCTCTATCGTATGTATTGTCGGAGTATTGAAGAATGAGTTATACCGAAGAACTGACTCAGCTTATTATTGATGAATATGAAGCCGATCCAACACGCGCAACAGTAGATCGCCTCGCTGAGGAGCATAATAAGAGTACTCGCTCTATTATTGCAAAACTATCTAGTGCCGGTGTTTATCAGGCTCCTCCTCGTCTATCTAAGAGTGGTGAACCAATCACTCGGAAGGAAGATCTCGTGAAGGAGATTGGAGAGTGGTTTGGCATCGAAGTGCCAAGTCTAGCAAAAGCTGGCAAGCTAGATCTACAGAGACTCTATAAGGCATTGTCTAATCCTGACTATGTTAGAGCACATCTAGTTGATCTAGAGGAAGAATCAGAGTGATTGATTCGCAAGTAATTGATATACTAGAGGTAAAGTTAGACTCGACTTTCATTAGATTCGAGTCTAGCTTCTGGTATAAGTATAATCCCAACTCAGATTCATATACTAGAGTTGAGGATTCGTCATGGCTCGAAGTCGAGTTCCAAAAGCAAAAAGAGGAAAATACATGAAGAAGATCCTACCGCTAATCGCACTAACGCTAGTCGCTGCCTGTAACAAGGCCGAAGAAGCGACAGTAGTCGAAGCCGTACCTGCTAGTGAAAATGAAGTAGCTACTGAAGCAGCTGATGCTCCTGCTATCGAAATGCCAGCAGAAGAAGCAGCAAAGTAAAAAATTAATCTTGACTTTCAAAGGTTAATTTGCTATAAAAGATTATCAAGAGGAGCTAATAACATCCTTTTGATAGGCAGCTCGTTTCCCTCGTGCACAATTCTTGAATAGGGAGACCTTGCTCATTAGTTAGGACCGGCTACGGAATAGCTATACGACCGGGGATGATGAGTAGTAAACTGCCAGCCTATCGGCCCCGCTTTGGATGGTTGTGCGTTAACAACCATCCCTTTGATAAGCATTGAAATTCAGTGCTTTTCTAAGGTTTCAAAAAATAGATCTTGACTTTCATGGTCAAATGATCTATAAAAGATTTTCAAGAGCGGCATAGCGCTCTATAAAGGATAACCACAGCAATGTGGCCAATGCAGGAATTCCTACATACCTGCGCTCGAAAGAGTCCTACTATGCAAGCTAGGGTTAGCAGATGCCGGTGAAGGTCCGTAGGTCTGCGTTGTCAGGAAGAATGGCAACTAACATATAATAGTGTAGTTAAAGTCCGAAAGGATACGTGCTCAGAGCCAGTCGGTGAGAGACTAAAAGGGTTGGCCCCCGATCTTTAACACGCCAATACACTTTATGTGCATATACTAACTAGTAGTTATCATGTCTGACTATTCGCGTAGAAAGGCTAGATAGCAATATCAAGGGTGAGAATCCTGAAGTATGGTCTAGTATCCCGCAAGGAGAAAAACAGTCGGAGTGTTGTATTCTGTATCCCAAAAGGATATGGAGCAGCGGAAGTGGCACTTCGAGGTAGGTTAGCAACTTTACGTTTAGATCAGTGGTAGATCATTCTTTATATTGGAAAGAAAGTCGCAGGTTCGAGTCCTGTAACGTATATCATAACGGTATAGAAAACGCAAAGTCCGCTTCGGTATCATGTGAAAGGTGCTTAATACCATCCTAGCAATAGAAGATGGTGCAACAAAGGCCGCAAGCTGGAGTTGTTCGCTCGAAGTGAAAACGTAAGTTCTTAGCGGAACTGAACTGCTCGCAAGGTAGACGGGTTAACAATGAGTGAGTAGCATGATATGACAGTGAAAAAGCTATCACTATAATAAAGCAGCACTGGAAGTTACTAGAACAGTCGGGAGACGTTTTAGTGGATAACGGTAGAACCATCCTCGCAAGGGATCGGGTAATGACCAAAGACTTCCGATAGAAGGAGTAATCTCATCCTTCTCTAAGTGTTATTAAATGACATTAGTATACATTCAAGGCCGAATTTATAGAAGCGATCGTGGTTATTGGACCTTTATCACTTTACTAATGTCTTTTAATAACATTTTTGCAGGATAGAGCAGTTCGGTAGCTCGTCTGGCTCATAACCAGAAGGTCATCGGTTCAAATCCGATTCCTGCGACGCGAATGTTCTCCTGGGAGAGGACTCAGCCTTCCAAGCTGATGGAGTGGGTTCGAATCCCATCGTTCGCTCCAAAGTTTTGACCTTGATGTGGACTAGCAAATGCTAGCGCGACTAACATCCGGCCCTTTTTGGCTGGTACGTGAGTGAGAATCTCACAGGTCAATCCCCGCTATTAGATGCGTCTAGTAGCCTCTTAAATCTCAGGGTTTAAGTTTCTGGCCCCAATTAGCTTCGGCTGTGGGATAACTGACAAAAGGTTCACCGTAAGGGGACCGCCAGACGTACCGCGATGGAGCAGCGTTAGACTCCCACAGGACTAAAGTGGTACTTTAGTTTTGCTGAAAGGTTCCAGCTAACCACTGGTCCGGTGCAGCATCCGAAAGCTTGCCGTCTGCGATATACGTAAAAGATCGACGCCTTTTAGAATACCACGAGGCGCTAGAATGGGTGGTGTACTTGACAGTCTGGAAAGTCAGATAGTCGTGTTAACGTGACGCGCATCGTAGGGGTCGATCATCTTCGTGATGGTCGGCCCCTTTTCTTTTGCCAAAAATAGTTCTTGACATACTTCCTATTTTTTGATATTATGCTTGCATAAAAGGAGAAGTCATGTACGACGAAGAGTTAATCAGTCTAGTATCTTCTTTGGTAGAGATTTGCAAAAGCCATACGATTCTTATCAAAGATCTACAGAGCCGAGTTAAGGAATTGGAAGATGTTTTATCTTTACAGACACCCAGTATACGATGATGAAAAAGCTCCTATATTCGTAGGAGAGTACAAATCCTATCATCAAGCAGAAGCAGCTAAGAATAAACATCTTGATGATGATTGGTTTTTTGAGTCTGACTTCTATATAGTAGACGACTCATGACAGCAGCAACAGTAATATTCGACGAAGAAACTCAAGAGCATTATCTTGTATTTGAAGACGGAGTTCTAGAAGCTCTTGGATTTAATATAGGCGATGATTTAGAGTGGATAGATAACGAAGACGGAACATTTTCCATTAATAGGGTGTCAAATGGATAATATTTATTATAGGCAACGACAAGCAATCCTTAGTCTGCCAGAAGATAACGATAAACCAATTATTTGGATTGTCTACAATAATGATATGGTAAAGGGAACTATGAGGCTTATCGCGGAACTTCGCGGTGAAGAGTTTCTTAGTAAGATTAAAGTAGTTTCTAAGATGAATAGTTCGAGGTATAATGGTCGCATTTACTTTGATCCAGTTCTTCTAGACCTGCTAGGAAATGGCAATGGATGATATTCCTATTAAACATCGTATCTTATATCTACTAATGAACGGATGGACTAGTCTTAGTCTTATAGCCGCTGCTCTAGAGATAGAGGAAGAAGATGTTATAAAAGCTGTTAAAGAGTTAGAATTTGATGGAGCAATCAGAACCCACACAATTCACTAATTGTAAGAACTGTGTTTATTTTGAAGAAGCAGTAAGTGCTGGCGATGAATATACTTTCATCAATCCAGTAGGTGATGTAGTTACACGAGTACACAGCGACTCTGTGTTTATCTGTAGATTCTGGCCTCCTATTGCAGGTCAGTGGCCCCAAGTGGGAGAGGATGATTGGTGTGGACAAGGTAGAAGTAGCTCGTCTAGCAGTAATTAATACATACAATAAACAAGGTAATCAGTATGATCTTAATGATATACTGGAGGGTAAATATGATGATACCTTTGTTATTAGAGCAATTCAAGAAGCATTGGAGATTATAGACTATGGATCTAGCAGAGCCGCCTAAGTTACAAGATCATAGGTTCGGAGATCTAATTAAAGGCGAGCACTATGCCTATGCTAGAGGGCTTACTATAAACCCTACTCATCTACCTAGAGCACTAGATGCTATGATGGAGGATGGATGGGAATTGATGGCTATCTTTGGGCAGACTGACGCATCAAAAATTGGTTTTATTTTTAAGAGAAGGGAAAGCTGAGCTTTCCCTTTTTTTGTTCTTGACTTTGATGCTAACTTTGTGTATAGTGTTTTCATGATTAAATATTGGCTTATTATTCTCCTCATTCAGAATGGGGAAGTCGTAGAACGACACGAGATTAGATATAAAAACGAAGTAGCGTGCTATCTGGCTATGGAACAATTTCCTACGAAGCCAGGTCTAGTACTACAGGCTCAATGTGTAGAAAGGAATGTAGAACGTGCCTACTGATAAGTTTATGCGTGAGTTTAATGAGTATAATGCTCTTATGAAGCGTCTAGGGTCTAAGCCTAAGACTCTGGCACAGTATGAAGCCTACCGTGCAGGTAAGCTACGCCGCTCACGCGGCAAGGCTCTTCCCAAGTCACCTATGGAAGCAACTACTTATCGACGTGAAACTCCCAAGTACCCTAGTGGCGATACTTATGATCGTTTTGTTGGTGCCAAGAAAGAAATGCAGTACACTGGCGATAAGCTCATGGGTATTGGCATTATGCACAAATCAAACCTAGTTCCCATCTTCAAGCAAGAAGATGCAGAAGAAATCGCAAGGATGCGTCGTGGCTAAAAATTGTCCTAGTTGTGTTAATAAAGTCAAGGTTCATGATAAGTGGGACTCTAGCGGAGGAGACTTCTGGTATTGCACAGCTAAGATTATCTGGCCTGAGTTTGTAATGCAAATGATAGGCGCACAGTATGCAGAATATAGTGGACAAGTAAATAGATCATTTAACCTTAATCTCTTTAAAGAAGATACAACATATTACGAGGGACTCCAACGAGATTGCCCTCTTTGGAGTGAGAAATGAAAGTAGATATTGGACCATATCCTAACCCTATGACTACCCACCGTCTAGAGTGCGCTTATCTAGAGCGTATGTATGGCGAAGATTGGCACGAAGTAAAGCCGCATCAGTATATCTGGGTAGATCATATTGTAATCGGACTACTAGATCTAGTAGAAGAATATATTCTTGAGCCGCTTAATAAGATCTTCTGCAAGCGTCGTATCAAGGTAAAGTACCACAACTATGATACTTGGAGTCTCGACCATACTCTAGCAGTTATCATTCTACCAGGTCTAAAGCAACTAAAAGCTACCCAGCATGGTCATCCTTGTGACGTTGACGAAAATCAATGGTATGAGATCTTAGATAAGATGATCTTTGCTTTCGACGAGATCGCTAATGAATACCCTGGAGAGGAAGCTTTCCGTAGTGGTACTATGGATGTTTCTTTTGAGAAGATTGATGGCAGCAAGAACTATTCTATGGTAGAAGGACCTAACCATAATTATAGTGTTGACTGGGAAGGCCGAAAGATGTATGATGATCGCATTCAAGAGGGATTGAACCTTTTCGGAAAGTATTATCGTAATCTTTGGGATTGATATGGGTAGGCGACAGACTCAACACATCACGGCAGTCATTTATGACAAGAAAGGACGAGTTCTTAGTCTAGGCAAGAACTCATACGTAAAGACGCATCCTAAGCAGGCACATCATGCTAGTAAAGTTGGTCTTCCCGAAAAGATCTTTCTTCATGCTGAAATGGATGCAATTATTCGTTGCCGTGATTTGAGTCGCGCTCACAAAATTCTAGTAACCCGTATTACTAGAAAAGGCAAGTATGGAAATGCTAAACCCTGTCCAGTTTGTCAGTCAGCGATTGAAGAAGCTGGGATCAAGAATATTGAGTGGACCGATGGCTAGTTTCAGACAAGAGATCGAAAAGAAAAAAGAGTCTCATGCTTATTGCATGGGCATAGATGCCTTTCAATCTGGAGGATATAAAGAAAAGATGGTGAAATCGCCTTTTCCAGAAGATTCTGCCGCAGACAAAGAATGGCTAGATGGATTTTATGATGCTTGGTATATGCGTATTGTAACAGGAGGTAAGTATGAATCTGGAAATTGAAGCCTATGAAGGTGAACTTGCTGAACTGCGAAAGCTAAAGTCACTAATCAAGCATGAGGTTCTAGTAGAAAAGCTAGGAGATATTTTCTTTATTTGTGGCGAGAGCGGGGATAAAGATAAGAACGGACTGCCCGACCAGATTCATATTTGTCCTGCTTATGGATGCGATTGGTTTCAAGTATACGAACGAACAGATAAAACATGGGGACCGGAATGGTAAAGATTATTTTAGGCTTTCTAGCTATCTTTTTCTTTTTCTATATTGGAATTGATGTTTTCAGGCAGCTAACAGGAAAAGAAAAATGGGTGTTGACAAAGACACTTCTTTATAGTATTATGTGTGCATCAGCAGCGATTGGTTCAATTGCTCTGATTGTTGTTCTATTTTAAGGATTAAGAAATGAATCGTATTGCTAAGGTTGCTGTTCTAGTCGGTCTAATGGCTTCAGCTTCTGCGTGTACCCGAATTGAGACGGGTGAAGTTGGTGTCCGTCGTTCATTTGACAAGACTATTGAAACTACGGAACTTCTTCCAGGTTCAGTAAATCAGACTATCTTCGGTGACGTTATGACCTTCCCTGTGAAGGACGTTCAGGTCGATGTAGTAGATATGACTCCACTAGCTAGTGATAACTCTACTGTTGCTGATTTCGATATGTCAGTTATCTATTCGATCAATCCAGGGTCTGTAGCAGAGCTTTACATTGAAAAGAATCGTGGATTCCATGCTGACACGGAAGAAGGCGATACTCTACTAATGTATAACTACGTTCGTCAGCTTGCTCGTAATGCTGCATATAAGGTTGCTCGTCGGTACGAATCTCTAAAGATGGCCGACAATCGTGCAGAGATCGAACAGCTAGTTCGTCAGGAAATCGTTGCTCAGCTTGCAGCGGAAAAGCTAGACGCAGCAGTAACTGTATCGCAGGTGCTAGTTCGTAAGATTACTCCGGCTGCTAATATCGTCGAGTCAGCCAACCTGCTAGTACAGGCTCAGAACGAGAATAAGCGTAAGGAAGTAGAAGTATCTACAGCCCGTCTAGAAGCCCAGCGTATTGCTGCTCTTAATGCTAATGCTGGTGCTACTCGCTACATGGAAGCTACCGCTATCGTTACGATTGCCGAAGCTGTTCGTGCTGGCAAGGTAAATACCATCGTTATCCCTTACGACTTTAAGGGTATCGTAAACGTCAAGTAATAAGGAATCGAAATGCCTAAGTATCTAGTAGAAACTATCTCGATGTTTCGTATGCGTTATGTAATTGAGGGGCAGGACGAGACTCATGCTTGTGATGAAGTAACTATGAATAATGACGGCAATCTTCGTGAATTTTCACAGCTTCACCTCGATGAAATCATTTCATCCTCCAGAGAACTCAGTGATGATGAATATTTAGCGCTGTTTGATAGAGATAACGACTATCTAAAGGATTGGGATACTCAGCAGAAGTTTTCATTTGTTAATGAGATTGACTATGAGACACCCTAGACAGCGTGAGATGTGGTACCCAGGTTGTATGACACATTTAGTGGTACTGCTGGCTATAGCCACATTACTAGGCAATCTAATTTAATACTTGACATATCTCCCTTGAGGCGCTATAATGGCTGCTTCAAGGGAGATTTTTTATGCGTATTAAACAGATGAGCGACCTTCACCTTGAGTTTGACGCTGACTTCTTTCCTGAGAACAAGGAGAGTGCAGACATTCTCATGCTCAATGGTGATATTTGTATTGCACAGTATTTCGAAAAAGGGGAGAATAGTCCCTATTCGCACAAAGCCGATCTTGCTCGGCATTTCTTTGAGCGAGTGAGTAATGAATATGACCACATTCTTTATGTGCCTGGTAATCATGAGCATTATCGCGGTTATATTGATCGCACTGATAATATACTTATTGAGGAACTAAGCCAATTCAGCAACATACACTATCTCAACGAATCTAGTTGGGAATTTGGTGGATTTACCTTTCTAGGTGCTACTCTATGGACTAATATGAATAATAATAGTCCTATTACTGAGCAGTATCTAATTGGAGGTATGAATGATTTTCGAATTGTTCAGTGGAAGAAGGATGGATACGGAGGTAAGTTCCGTCCGTCTGATGCAGCCGCTATTCATAGGCGAACCTTAAAGTTCTTTGATGAAGCTAGTGCTGGTAAAGATAATGTGATTATCATGAGTCACCACGCCCCTTCATACAAAAGTGTACACCCTAAGTATCATAACGATACTCAGATGAACTACGGTTATTATTCAGATCTAGACGAATTTATCCTAGATCGGCCTCAGATCAAGCTATGGACTCATGGACATATGCATGATTGTTTTAGTTATAATATTGGAACGACTAAGATCCTTTGTAACCCTCGGGGCTACCACAATGAGAATAAGTTTTTCAAGATAGATCAGGTGATAGAACTATGACTGATAGTATAAAGAACTTCAACGATCTGTTGAATAGCGTAGAGTATCAAGAACTAGGAAGACTTCAAGAAGAGGCTAAGGCTTCTTTCGAAAAAGAAGCTGAGGATGCGTGGAACAGTCTAGATTACGATACTCAGCTAAGAGTATTCTATGCTGTAGTAAAACGAATCTATGAGGGCGAAATTAAAGAAAAAGGAACCTATCGCTACATTTTGTATGATAAGTTCGGATTTGGTCCGGAAGCCTATGTATTAGGTATGGATTGTGGTTATATGTACTTACATAATGCAATTGTGGATGGAGAAGATAGCCTCGCTACTGAAAAGTAGCGGGGTTATTTTTTGACCTGCGCCGGACACCGCTTTTTTGAGTTCAAGAGTTACGTGCGTGTATACGAAAAAACCCGCCAGACTTTCGTCTGACGGGTTCATTCTTATCTAAGAATCTTTTTATAAAAGATATGGCCGCCATGAGTAAAAGTTACTACTAGGCTTCTTATCCAGTATGGTCTGACACTACGATTATGAAAATAAGTAGCGCCTCTCGTTAGATCTGGCCCGGGATTTATAGAAATCCGCTTAGCTAGTTGCCAGAGTTTGTCTTTTGGCCTCGATGGGCCAGTCGCAAACTGTGCTGGTCTTCTAACAATAATGCAAGGGCTTATACCCTCTTGTTTGGCTCTGTTTAGAATAACGTGAGCTACTGCTCTCATTCCTTCTATACCTTCGCCTCTTGCTTCATAATATACAGTGTCAGCTACACAATCCATTCGTAAGTACCACGATTATTCGCGCTCCCTACGTCTCTCCCTGGCTATTGCCGCTCTCTTCAACCTACGCTTCTTGTCACTAGGCTTTTCATAAAAACGACGTTCTTGTAACTCTTTGAAGACGCCTTCGTCGATGAGCTTTCTCTTTAGAATCTGCATCGCACGGTCAACATTATTATTTCTTACTTCGACTTTCATAGACCTGTTGATCCAAAACCCTGATCTGCACGTACATTTGTTAGCTGAAGTTCCCTATCAATAGCCACGGGAGCCAATACTAACTGAGCGATTCTATCACCCTTCTCAATACTAAAAGTACTATCACCTGTATTATAAAGAATCACCTTAAGCTCTCCTTCATAATCAGTATCAATAGTGCCAGGGGAATTGAGAACGGTAATACCATGCTTTGCTGCCAAGCCAGAACGAGGACGAATTTGACCCTCGACGCCTTGTGGTAGGTGAATACGTAGGCCAGTGCCTACGATACCACGCTTACCTGCTTCAATGCTGGTTGCTTCAATACTATGCAAATCTAGACCGACTGATCCGATTGTTTGGTAATGAGGAATAATAGCATCCTCATGTAGTTTTTCAAATGTCATCCAATAACATTCCTTGTAGGCAAGTCATAATGGTTGCTCCATTGAGCCGGAACTTAGCGGACTGAATATCCAGTCCTTGTTCCATAGCCCAAGGAATTAAGTGGTTAAGGATAAAATCTATAACTGGATCACCCTTACTTTCCTGTCGATTTGTGGGAAACTCAATTATATTATCCATTAACGCAAACCCTGATAAATCGTGCTTTGGTATTTGTCTTGTCTGGATTCGGAATAGTTTCACAGACTCGCTTACCCGCTGCACGAGCTTCGGCTTTAAATAGAGCACGCTCGATTAGGCTCCAAGTATCAAACGAGTTTGCCTTAGAGACATTCCGACGTTCGCCCTTAGATACATACTTCTTACGCTTTACTTTCTTACCCAAGTTTATTTCCTTTAAGTTTAGACTAAAAAATATAGCGCAAGAAAGAGGCCCCTCTTTTAAGATTTCACGTATTTGAGCACTCTACAATTTAATCAGTGTTCGTGAAATATTAGGCATTCCTTGCGCTATATGAATGTAATATATAAGATTATAGTGCGAAAGTCAAGATCTTTTTTGACCTCAGCCTAGAAATAAGTTATTTGGGTTCGTTAATTTACTTCTTGACTTTTGAGCTATCTTTATGTATATTTAATAGTATAAATTTGATACCTCTAACCTATAGGAGAGCATTTATGAAAGAAACACATAAGCAGAAGATGGCACGAAAGGCTAAGCGCAGGGAGATGTGGTACAAGTCCACTCCCGAACCGCTTATTCTAGCTAACATTTCTAGGAACCATCAAGATTATGGTATGTCGCCAGCAGAGCATCTTCGTGCTAAAGCTGAGAGACTAAAAAATAATTCTTGACTTTCAGAGTAACTTTTGTTATATCTGATTACTATAGTCGCTGACAGCCGACAATAAAAGCGGAAAGACGCGGGTGCAACTCCCGCCGCCTCCACCATCTACACACCACTATCGACGGATAGAGTATGGTACTAACTGGATCGTACGCCAGGATATGAGGTTCAAGTCCTCGGTGTGTAGTTGATGGGGGCGAACTAGGATCGATTTTCGTGGAATAGGAACGCCGAGACTATTGACTGGCAAAGTGCCACAAAACATAACTGCAAACGATAACGACGTTGCATTTGCTCTCGCTGCGTAAGCACTGAGACATTGGGTATGCTTCCACCTAGAAACAGAACGGGGCATTTTTCAATTGGAGACACTAATGGCAACAGATGCTTGGACTATTCCATTCGATGGAGTAAATTACGTATGTTGGAAGGATAGAAATAATATCCGACAGCATCGTAAGTTAACGGAACAAGAAGAAAAGGATTACTTCTCTTCTAGTGATAAAGATAAGTATTTGAATGATTTACTCGATAAGTGAGGAAGTACCTTCAAGTTGGAATTCTATTATAGAAACCTTTCTCACTATGAGCGAGTATTCTATAGAGTTCCATCAATCACCAGACGTATATGACGTCAACATATTTGTTAGAAATGGATTATTGTTTATTGACTATAAGGGCGGCGATTATCGAATAGACTGCTATGCTTTATTCGCCAAAGAGATGTCAGCGAAAATCTGTACTGAGTGTGGTGATCCTGCTACACGCAGAATTTTTAAGTCTCCTAAATGTGATAACTGCTATTAAGGGTTGGGACTTTTACAGTCCCGACCCTAATTGCGTTTTATCCAAGAGGTGAAAACCTAGAGTAAGTAAATGCTATTTTTTGCATTAAGAATGCTAGGATTTGGTAAGAAGATATTAGATCTATGTATTAAGCATTGGAAGATCGTTCTTCCTGTTGTGATTATTATTGTAGAGTTTTTTGTAGTATCTAATATTTATTATGATAAGGGTGTTGCTACTGAGAAAGCAAAGTGGGAGCAACGAATCAAAGAAGAGACTGAAAAGAATAGAAAGCTAACTGAACAAATAGCTAAAGGCGCAGCAGACTTTGGTAAGCTGGCGGCTGAAAAAGATAAAGTTAGAGTTCAGAAAGAAGTTATTCATGAAAATAGAATCAACACTATTATACAGGAAAAGCCTGTGTATAAAGAGTGCAAAACTGATAGTGATGTTCTAAACGAGCTAAATGCTATAAGGAGCCTAGGACAATGAAAAAGTTAGTTATAGTATCAGCTCTACTACTGTCAGCGTGCGCTAATAAGCCAGACACAGGATTAGCTCCTGCTGTGCAAATACCTCCTATTCCGGAAAATTTAGCACAGAAAGCAGAGCCACTACCTCCTATTACTGATCCAACTATGGGAGGATTAGTAAAGGCAAACATTGACTCTAGCAAAAAGTATAACGCAGTTTCTTTTCAATTAAACAAACTTATTGATCTATATAACTGTGTAATGGATTCCGTTAATAATAAGAAGGAACTTAAATGTCAATAGAAAACACACTAAAAGAAAGAGGCGCTAGGTATGGCTCTTTCGAGGAACACGCTACTATTGCTCAGGCAATTCAGGATGCTTTTCGTATCTACCCAGAAAAGTGGGAGCGTCTCCCTCCAGTAATCAAGCAGGGTTTCACTACTCTAGCTGACAAGATGGCTCGTACTCTAAATGGAGACGAGTACTACGACGATAATTATCATGACATTGGTGGATATGCTAAGCTAATGGAAGATTGGGTAAAGAGAACTCATAACAATGGTCCTCAGCTAGATCTCTCACATACTACTAGCCATAATCCAACCGATACTATCATTATCAATAATTGATCTTGACTTCACACTGTTAGTTTGCTAAAGTATATCTAGAAAGGAATACTATGAATCTTTTTTATCTAGACGATGACCTAGATAAGTGTGCCGAATATCATATCGACAAACACGTCGGTAAGATGCAGCTAGAAGCCGCACAGCTTATGACTACCACACTATGGGTAGATAAGTATCTAGGCTACGTACCTCGTAAACTAACAAGTGAAGAACTAGGAGTAATTAATGATGCTAAGCGTAATGAACCGAGTATTGACAATCGTGTATTCACTCGATATTTGCCTACTCACATCAATCATCCCTGCGCTATTTGGGCACGTAGTAGCCTAGAACACCATTACTGGATTGCGTGCTACGTTAACGCTTTGAATGCCGAGACTATCTATCGCGGCAACAAACCTCATGCCTCTTGCGAAGAAGTAAATCGTATGCCAGAACCTACTAGGCTTCCAGACATGGGCTGGTCTAAGCCTGCTCTTGCCATGCCTGATGAACTTAAGAGTGACGATGTAATTGCGTCTTATCGAAAGTTCTATATGCTAGACAAAGGTCCATTCGCTAGCTGGAAAGTACGAGGTAAGCCATACTGGTGGGATGATGCCGCTGTAGCTGCACAGAATGGTAGGATCAGTGGTCGATGAACTGGGTTGTAACAATATTGACGCTTTTATTCGTCATAGCGTTATTAGCCCAGATACCAATAGGCATATGGATTGCCACTATAATTGTACTTATTTTAATCGGAGTTATTAAAAATGCGTAATAAGATTATTGATGCGCTGAGCGAGCATTTCGTAGCGCATATCAACAAACACAAGATGAACGTGGAGATTATGTTAGATAATCCTATGGCTATTCATGACCATACAGATTTTATGTCTGCCATCGAACACGAACTAGCCCACATCGCAGAGTATCAGGATAAGCTAGAGGCGCTGGAAGTACTAGTATGAGTGAGGTTAATCTAATCGGTATCACTAAGCCTAGTGCATATACTGAGTGTAATACTGCGGAAGAACTTGTAGCATGGGCTGCACGTGTTTCTAATCCGTCTAATCAAAACAATACAGCTACTGCGAATAAGTTAGTATCCTATCTTATTCGTAATCAGCATTGGTCGCCTCTGGAGATGGTTCATGTATCAATGGAAATCAAAACCACAAGAGATATTGCTCGCCAGATCTTGCGGCATCGTTCTTTCGCATTCCAAGAGTTCAGTCAGCGTTACGCTGATCCAACCAAGGATCTTGGATTTGTTACAAGGGAAGCCCGACTTCAAGATGCCAAGAATCGACAGAATTCTGTAGAGCTAGGACCAGACGAAAACCGATTAGCTGAAGAATGGAATGTCGTACAAAAGCAAGCATTAAATGCTGCTGAATTTGCCTATAAGTGGGCAATTGAGCGCGGTATTGCAAAGGAGCAAGCTCGTGCTGTTCTTCCAGAAGGTAATACAGAATCGGTTATGATTATGGCAGGTTCACTACGTAGCTGGATTCATTATTGTCAACTACGTATGGATAGAGCCACACAGAAAGAACACCGCATTGTAGCCGAACAATGCTGGGAAATTATTAAGCAACACTTTCCGAATGTTGCAGAGGCTTCACAAAGCCTTGGGGAGTAATATGGAACTAGAGTATGACTCAGATTTAGATGAGTACAGAATCATTATTCCAGAAAGCATGGTCCGTAACCTAGATTGGGAAGAAGGAGATATGCTAGACTACGATCTGGATGATGAGATTCTAAGGATTTTCAAAATTTAACTTGACTTTACTAGCCTTGGCTAGTATAATGTGACTTTATTTCGAAGGAGACAACTATGGCAGCGCGTGGCAAGGTTAAAGCTAAGGATTATGAGAATCTAACCGAAGCTAATATCAAGAAGGTTATCGAACTGCTAGAAGCAGAAAAGCCTATCTCCAAGAAGGAAGCCTGCGAAATCCTTAATATTTCGTATAATACTACGCGTCTAGCGAAGATTATAGAGTCTTATAAGGAAGAAGTAACAGAGCTACAGCGTCGTCGCGCTGCAAATCGCGGCAAGCCAGCTAACTCCTTCGAAATTCAAGCAATCATTGAGGGGTATCTAGACGGAGATTCCGTTACAGATATCGCGAAGCGTATCTTTCGATCTACTTCTTTTGTAAAGGAAGTAATCGAAAGGGTAGGAGTTCCACAGAAAGTTGTTGGAGCAGACTACCGCCATCCTGGAATTATTCCAGAACCGTGTGCGCGGGAAGAGTTCGAGCCAGGCCAGATTGTATGGCATGCTCGCAAGCACTGTATGGCCATTGTGCTAGAACAAAAACATAACGTAAAACATAAGGAGTTTAATTACTACCAAGTTTACGTTATCGAGCCAATCGAAGAGGTTTCGCCTTATTTTCCACAATATCAGGGATATGGCGGCTACTACGACGGTGCTTACGCGTATGATCTAGGAAATCTGGATCACTTAAAAGAATATGGAGTTGACGTTTATCGTCCATACCGGCCCCACTTTAAAAAGTGGCTCGAAGGAAAATAAGAAATGCTAGTACATCACCTACTGGTTATTAATGCAAGAGTTAAAGATCCACCCAAGAATCCTGAGTATATTGTACAATGGAAAAAGAAACTAGTTGAGGACATTGGAATGAAGATTCTCGATGGTCCCTATGCTAGATACCATGATATGCCTGGGAATAGAGGGCTAACCGCAGTAACAATTATTGAGACTAGTCATATAGCTCTACACGTCTGGGATGAAGATGAGCCAGGTCTATTAAGACTTGATGTGTATTCCTGTGCCCAGTTTGAGATAGATACGATTTTAGCGGCTATCGAAGAGTTTAAGCCTACTCTAGTAGACTATAAATTTCTAGACCGTACAGGTGATTTTATCCTGGCCTCGTAGAAAAATAACTTGACTTTTATGCTGTTTTGGAGTATAAAATAAACATGACAAATATATTCACAGCTCTTGGTATTGGAGGTATCCTGTTATTTGTAGCAGGAATCTTTATATTAGGTCCATGGCTAAGTATATTGGCTGTGAACCAGTTGTTTGGCACCTCCATCCAGTTGACATTTTGGAACTGGCTCGCGGCTTTCTGGCTGCATTTGGTAGTAGCCAGTACTACAACATCTAGCAGCTAGACTGCATACGCAGCAAGCACGTACTCTTCGGTACGTTATAGTATATTGAATGACTCATACTATACAAATAAAACGAGGTACGCGAGCTCAAATAGAGGCGGCTAAAGCGGCGGGCCAACTAAAGGACGGCGAACCTTACTTAATTACAGATGAAAACAGGATAGCCGTTGGGGTCAGCTCCAGCGGCTATTCGTCGTTCGCTAAGGACGGCATCAACAGCGATATTACAGCACTTACAGGCGTAACCGGTGGAATATCTACTACGGACTTTATAGAGTTCGATTTAACAGCTACTAGTACTAATGGCGTTGGCAAACTAAAATGGAATGATACGGACGGCACTCTTGAGTTTGGGCTTAAGGGAGGCAATGTAGCCCTTGAAGTAGGTCAAAAACACGTAGTAAGAGTTACAAATAGTACAGATACTACCATGACTCCTGGTCAAGTAATCTATGCTACTGGGTCAACGGGCAGCCACTTAGATGTAACATTAGCTCTTGGTAATTCGGAAACAACCTCTAGCAAAACGCTAGCAGTTGTTAATGAAAGTATAGCTAAAAATCAAAGTGGATTTGCGACTGCGAACGGAATAGTAAAAAATCTAAATACGTCTAGTCTTACAGAAGGCGGAGCAATATGGTTGTCTCCTACAGTACCTGGTGGCTTGACAAGTACTAAGCCTCAGGCACCTTATCATGCTGTTCTTATAGGATGGTGTATAAGACAACATGCAAGTGTTGGCTCCATCTTTGTTCATATAGCCAATGGATGGGAGCTTGATGAATTACACAATGTTAAGATTACTACACCAACTGATGGACAAGTTTTAGCGTACAATCAATCTACTCAATTGTGGGAAAATACTGATGCTGATCTAAATGATGAGAAGGTAGCAGTAACACCAGAGGGACCTCCAGGCTATTTATGGGGGACTCAAGGAAGCGATGGAGTTCTTCGAACAAATAATAGTTTAACTATGCAAAAAGATATTAATAACAGCTTTGTACAACTAGCTGTAGGGGATGTGGATTTCGGCACATTCTGAGAATAAAATAAATGGCAAATCTTTTAAAGATTAAAAGAGGAACTAGAGCACAACTAAATGCAGCTGTTTCTAGCAATGCGCTAAACTTAGGTGAACCATACCTAATCTCCGACGAAGGACGTATTGCTATTGGTACTGGCTCAAATACATTTGTAGACTTTGCTAAAGTTTCTGAAGTACAAGCAATTGATGCGGATCTAACCGCTATTGCAGGATTAACTGGCACAGGTTTTCTAAAGAGAACTGGTGTTGATACCTGGACACTAGATACTAATACATATCTAACCGCTGAAAGCGATACACTAGCTACCGTAACAGGAAGAGGCGCTACTACAAGTACCGCAGTTACTCTAAGTGGTGGTGCTACTATCGGAAGCGCTGGTATCGGTGTTAATGGTTCTACCTCAGGTAAGGCAACTATCGTTGCCGCAGCAACAGCTGGTACTCCAACTCTAACACTACCTACAGCTACTGGTACTCTAGCTTTAACTAGTGAAATTCCGACCGTAAATAACGGCACACTAACATTCAGCGTAGGCGCAGCCGCAGCATCTGGCGCAACAGTTACAGTAGGCACTGGAACTGGATTCAGTGCTAATACAGCTACGAACGCTACATATAGCATTAGTATTGGTCCAGCTCTAACAGCTCTTGCTACACTAATGACAACCGCTACAGCGGGCTTCATTAGAAGAACTGGTGTAGATACATTCGCTGTAGATACAAGTACATATATTACAGGCAACCAGACAATAACACTATCTGGTGATGCTAGTGGTTCAGGCTCTACTTCTATAGCTGTAACTCTAGCTAGCGTTGGTACTGCTGGTACTTATACTAAGGTAACTACTGATGCTAAGGGTCGCGTAACAAGTGGCGCAACTTTAGCTGCTTCTGACATTCCTACACTAACTGCATCTAAGATCAGTGATTTTGATACTCAGGTACGTACATCACGCCTAGATCAAATGGCTGCTCCTACAGCTTCTGTGGCATTTAACTCTCAGAAGATTACAGGACTAGCTGATCCTACAAATGCTCAGGATGCTGCTACAAAGAATTATGTTGATAGTGTTGCCCAA
>JACCDW011163618.1_pt1 | contig 23901 bp, 22 predicted proteins | sample 7449781 | NCBI WGS metagenome assembly JACCDW01 (sample SAMN15323449, study PRJNA562643) | freshwater metagenome | isolation source: river surface water | place: USA:Blue River Watershed | collected 2017-08-18
CGGAGTCGAACCGGCACGGGCTTGCACCCACGGGTGTTTGAGACCAGCGCGTCTACCAATTCCGCCATCTGGGCAATTGAATCAAACCAATTGGCTCAATTGCAATGCAAAAGTATGCCTTTATTCACGATTTAGCAAGTAATCGTAAAATATTTTATGGATTATTCGTATCGCAAAGCTTCGACTGGATCCATTTTGGAAGCTTTAAAAGCAGGATAAATTCCTGAAAATAAGCCTACTAGCACACAAATTATTATTCCTACCATCATCCATAACCAAGGAATAATAAAACTAGCATTTCCTGCACTAATTCCTTGAGCAATTAAATTTCCTATAGGTATAGCTAGAACAATTCCTCCTATTCCACCCAATAGACAAATCACAATTGCTTCAATTAAGAATTGCTGCAAGATACGAGCGGGTGTTGCTCCCAAAGATTTCCGAATACCAATTTCGCGTGTTCTTTCAGTTACCGACACCATCATGATATTCATTAAGGCAATTGCTGCACCTAATAAAGTGATAAAGCCAATTACGAACCCACCTAGCTGCAAACTTGATGTTATACTTTCAAAACTCTTAGCAATAGAATCTGATCTGTCAATAGAAAAGGAATCCTCCATTCCAATAGGATCCATACGAACTTTACGCATGGCACCGCGAGCCTCTTCCATGAAATCATCAAGATTGTCAACTTTAGTTGATGAAGTAGTTATATCAAAGGTTAAATTTTTGCCTATGGCCATTTTTCGACCCGTTTCTAGCGGTACCATGATAACACGGTCATCTCCCCCACCCATCATATTTCCTTTCTTAGCTAAAATCCCAATCACTTTTAATTTGATTCCGCTAACGATGATTTCATGATTGATAGGGTTAGTCTTTTCAAATAATTGGTCGATCACATCTACACCCAGCAAACAAACATTGACAGCATTTGTGAATTCATTACTTGAGAAATTACGGCCATCTGCTATCTTATAGCCTTTTAATTCAATGAAATTATCATCAATTCCCATTAATCGAACATTGGGATTTGTCTTTTTGCTTTCGTATTTACCGATGGCATTATTGGAAACATTGGTTTTTAAAGACACTTTTCCTTTGGCAGTAAAAAGATATTTGTATCGAGCAGCTTGTCGGTAATCTATATTCTTAAATCGTTTTTCTTTCTGCCCTTCTCTTCGAACTTGCATGGCTGGTCTGTTTCGAATATCGAAAGAGTTAGCTCCTAAACCTGAAAAGCTATTATCAACAGAACTTTGTATCCCATCGATGGCTGTTAAAATTCCTACAAGTGAAGTGATTCCAAGAGAAATGATCAATGCGGTTAGAACAGTTCGAAGCAAATTACCTTTGATTGAACGTAAACCTTCTGCGATATTTTCTTTGATATTCATATGCTATAATTGCTTAGTGCAAGGTATCATGAAAATATAAGTATATAAAACCAGTGGTAATCGAAAATTATCCACTAATCATATATTCCTATTTTAATTTACGCAAATAATAATCTTCACCACGAACAATGATGTGTTCGCGAATTGTGGTATCTGTACCTAATCGAATATCACTAGGTAATGGCTTGATAACATTTTTACTGAAGAACAAGTAATTAGCTTCCTTTGGAATTGCTTGCAAACCTTGTTCAAAAGGATTGATGGGAATCAATTTCCTTGTAAATCTTTTACCCCATAAAGGATATTCATAGTCATCATTAATTGTTGCCAATGCGACCGTAGCATTTTGAGGTACCAATTTGTCAAAATTTGCATAGGCTTTCGTTATATCAGGCCTCGAAACAGTTAATAATTCCATCCGTGTTTTACCCCATATGGTTGGTAAGTTATGGGTTGAAATCAGAGCACTACGTCCGTGATAAAGGATCGTAGACCAAGCTGATGCAATAATCAATATGTAAGCTAAAAGTAAAAATGAGTACCTGTTTGCCTTGACTAACTTATTTATGAAAATGCTTGAAACGGGTAATAAAAAGACTAGAGAGCTTATCATATATCTTCCTTTCCATGGATCATAAGCGGCCGTAAAAGCTAAAGCAGCGAAATGTAGAACAAAGGCTATGAAAAATAAGTATAAAATCGGTTGCCTTCTCCTTAAAAATAGTAAAACGATTGATGGAATTAAGAATAATATAAATAAGCTACCGTAAATGGGGGTACCATTCACAAATTCAAATTGACGATTAAATGAAAATGGAATTATTGTAAATGTTTTTTCATTTTCTAAGTTTAAATGTAATGACTGATCTATTTTTCTAAAGTTATCATTTATCTTATCTTGAAATTTTTCTACGGCAGGTATGTTTCTTAAGCCATCTAAGTTTAATAAGTCGAAAGTATACCGGACAACATTCCTAGATCCGTTTAATAGTAAAGATTTGAAGTTGCCAGCTCTTTCTATCGATTGATGCTTAGTCGCTGTTACGGGTCCAATGGGATGATTATAATACTTTAAATTAGCAATGTAACCTGTAGGGAGTGTTATTAAAGTTACAAATACAATACCTACAATTCCATGTTTAAAAAGTAAACGAGTCCTTATAGGCTTATTTTGGGTAATTACATAAACGAGTAAAACTAATAAACTTGGTACAGAAAAAACCCAAGTAATCTTATGGCTTAATCCGATCGCAAAGACAAATGAAAATAAGTACAGATAATAGGACTCCTTCGTATTTAGATATCTAATTAAAAAATATACACAGGTACTTAAATAGCATGCTAAGACAATATCAGTATCAGTTGAAGTCGATTGAATAATTAAAATTGGAGTAAAAATGGGTAAACAAGCTATTAGAAGGCTTAATTTAAAATTAAATTTTAATTGTTTTAAAATGGCATAAATGGAAAGTGCCAATATCCAAAACGCTATAAAATTGGGAATTTTAAAAAAATGTTCATTAAATCCAGTCATTAAGAATGGATAAAACTGAATTGAGGAGAAACTTTTTGGATATGTATCAATATTCCAATTTGTACCGATGAAATGATTTGTCGTATGATTCTGAACAAAATATAAGATTCTATTTAAGTGTCCAGTCATACTGTCCCACTCATTAGGTGGTACTGAGAAGAATAGAAATACTTGCGAACTTACTACGACGACTACCCCAATAAACAGTACCGCAAATAGTGTTTTTTCTGTTTTCCTTTGATTAATAAAAGATTCATGTAGTTTCTGAATGCTTGCACCTATTAATTTAAAAGTCGACTGTGATGCAGTTTCCGGTAAATAAAAAACGTCTTTAAATAAATAGTAAATAAAAAATGAAATGAAAAATGGAAGTATTGACCAAGCTATTTCACTATGCCAAAAATTTATACTAGAAAGAATGTAACCACTACATATGATACTAGCAGCTTGAAATATATTACCAGTTATTAAAATTTCTTCAATACGATTATTCGATACTTTTGATGCTATCCGAAAGTTTAATAAAGTATAAGAAATAAATACGATTAGCAACATCAACGTATTATATTATGCTGTTAACAATTGAACATATCTGGTTAATATCCTCTTGGCTAATTTCTGCTGATAATGGTAAACATAGAATTCTTTTAGCAATATCTTCCGCAATTGGGCATGCTTGATAAGTTAAATAAGGAAGCTCATTAAGTGCAGGATAAAAGTAACGTCTTGGAAAAATATTTGACTTATTTAATTCTACTATTACCTTTTGCAAAATATTTTCTGAAGGAAAAATTACGGGGAAATAACTAAAATTACGAGAATTGTCGGGATTCCAAGCTAGTCTTTCAACTTTAGAAGTTAAATGAGTTTCGTATAATTCAGAGGAAACTTTTCGGTGAGCTTTAATTTGAGGAAAATGTTTTAAATTTATCAAGCCCATCGCTGCATGGAATTCAGAATTTTTACCATTAATTCCTGAATCAAAATAGTTATCCCCTTTGTGTCCAAAACTTCTCAAGCCTTTAATTTTATCAGCCAATTTAGAGTCTTTGGTAATTATAGCACCACCTTCAATGGTGTGAAATATTTTGGTAGCATGAAAGCTACACGTAGAAACTGTGCCGTAATTAAATATAGATCGACCTTGATGCTTTACTCCGAATGCATGCGCCCCATCATAAATAATTGGAATTGAATAGTCAGATGCTAATTTTTCTTGTTCTGATAAATTTGCGCTATTCCCATAAACATGCGTGGTCAATATCCCTTTCGTATGTTCATTAATTACTTGCTCGATTTGTTGATTTTCACACGTTAAACTAATGGGTGAAATATCAGCAAAAATCGGATTACAATTTTCCCAAATTAATGAAGTCGTAGTCGCACAATACGAAAAAGGTGTGGTGATTACATCCCCAACTAAAGCCAAAGCTTTAATTGCTATTTGAAGTGCTATTGTACCGTTTGAAACAAAAATAAAGTTTTCAACTTCTAAATACTCGGCAAGTTTTTTCTCTAATTCTATGACTAATGGTCCATCATTTGTCAATTGACCATTAGCCCATATTTCTTCTAATAAGGCAATATATTCCTTTATATCAGGCAAAAACGATTTTGTTACATGTATCATTAACTAATTTGATTTTGTTAATTGTACAATGTTAATAGGAAAATTAGGTCTGACATAACCTGGCCATTTACCAAACCATGAGGTGTTTTCGCGGTAATCTGCAATTTCGAATTCAAACAAATTCTCAAAATTGTATAGAACCTTTGATCCATCTTGAACGACCATGACAGAAATATAATAATTTCCATCATTTAAGAAATTTCCTGGTATATCTATTTTAGTGGCAATGATACCACTTTCAAACTCTTTAATTTCACTACCAATATTAAAAATACACTCCCCTGTGCTTGCAAAAACATGTAAACTAATATTTAAATTAGCCGACTTTAACAAGGACCAAAAATCAAATGTAATGGTAAAAGAGTTTTGAGTAGTCCAATAATCTATATTGGGATCTAATTGAGGAAAAATTTCCGCTTTTTTTAAACGAATAATTTCATTTCCAGGAGCATCGTTAAAATTCTCAAATTCGTGATTTAGTTTCCTAGATTGATTTTCGGCCATATATGAATTTAATATAGCCCCTGTTTCACCAAAATGTTTTACTTTACCATTTTCTAAATGTAGAGTTTTATTGCAAAGATTTTGAACCGCTGTTAAATTATGACTGACAAATAATATTGTCTTTTCCTGTGCAGCAACTTCTTTCATTTTGCCGAGCGATTTTTTTTGAAAATCAGCATCCCCAACAGCTAAAACCTCATCTACAATTAGAATTTCAGGGTTTAAATGAGCTGAAATTGCAAATCCTAACCTAACATACATTCCAGATGAATACCTTTTAACTGGGGTGTCTAAAAATTGAGCAATTTGAGGACCTGCAAAATCTACAATTTCATCGAATTGAGATTTTATTTCATTTTTAGTCATCCCCAAAATCGCGCCATTAAGGAAAATGTTTTCTCTACCTGATAATTCTGGATGAAAACCCGTTCCTACTTCAAGAAGACTCGCAACTTTACCCCTTACGTATATGTTTCCTTTAGTAGGTTGAGTAATACGACTTAGAATTTTTAATAATGTAGACTTACCTGCTCCATTATTTCCAATAATTCCTAATTTATCACCTTTATTTATGCTAAAAGAAACATCAGTCAAAGCATTAAAAACTTGCTTTGATTCCGAACTAAAAAAACTCTTTAATCCATTTTTGTAAGTTGGGGAATCATTGTTAGATAATTTGTATGTTTTTCCAACTGATTCAACTTCTACTATTTTCATAAATTACAAATGATCAACAAATGAATTTTCTCTTTTATTGAAGATAGTGATACCAATAATAAAACACAAAAAAGCACTAGTTAGGGTTATTAGAAATTGCAATAGATTAATAGATTTATACCCTTCTAATAATATATAGCGTGATATTTCAATTAATCCTACTATCGGATTTAATATTAAGTAGTATATAAACCAGCTTTTGTTTAGCAACGAATCAATAGTAAAAACAACTGGAGAAACAAAAAAACCATACTGAACGACAATAGGTATGATTTGTAAAATATCACGATATTTAATTGAAAATGAACCTAAAATAAGACCTAATCCAATGGAGAAAAATGAAATAATAATGATTACAAGCGGGAAATATACAAAGTTAAATGTGATTGGGTATTGAAAGTAAAAGCATAAAATTAGATAAACTACAAGCCCAATTAATAAATCTAACAAGGAAACAGCAATTGATGAAAATGCGATAATTAGCCTTGGGAAATATACTTTGGAAATTAAATTACTATTCACCAACAAAGAATTACTTACTGCCTGAAATGAGTTAGCAAAATAGTTCCAAACTAGAATTCCCGAGAACAATATCAGTTGAAATGGATACTTATTAGTAGATGATAAAGCGGGTATTTGTTTAAAGGCAAAAATAAAGACAAACATTGTTGCTACTGGCCTAATAACAGCCCATAATATACCTAGTACGGTCTGTTTATACCTCACCGTAATATCACGTTTAGCTAAAATGAAAAGCAAATCCTTCTCAGCAATGACTTCTTTAATACTTTTAATCATTCTTATTTAGCTTCTTGTTGCTATAAAATTCCACGTATAAATTGTATAAATATATTACGAAGCATGTTAATATAAACGAAATCAATACGCTTATAAAAGTAACAGGACCATACGTATAATTACCCCTTAATATTGGTAGTTCCGTATCCTCTATAATAGTTAACAATGGAGCTTCCTTAACTAATGAAAATTTCAGATTATCAAGATTTCTTGAGGCTTCAAAATATAAACCTTGAAGTTGACTACTTGTCATTTGTAATCGTTCTGCAATTATTCTTGCTCGTTGGAATATAATTTGCTGATTTTGATCATTATAATTAGCTAATTTACCTTGCGTGTAATATAGTGCTGATTGTAATGAATCAACTCTATTTTCCATGACCTTAAGCAACTCTTTGGATTTTTTGGTCTTCGTTTCAATGTAATAATCAGTTACTGTTTTTAGAAATAACTTAGACCACACATAGGCAAGTGTATCGCTTTTCATTTCTACACTAAGCGTCTGGAAACTAGATTTAGAATTACTTTGTGTTACAATAGTGTTATCCTTTAAATAGCTATAAATCGTATTCAATAAATTTTTATCTTCAGGAGAAAGCGAATTTAAATCCGGATTATTAAATCTAAACGTAAAAAACTGAGGAGGAAGATGCCCCCATTCATTATCTTTTAGTTGGCAATGCTCCAAGAAAATATTGCCAAAATAATCCTCTTGGTTACCATATTTTACCTTAGTTAATAAGGCTTTTCGGTATATAATTCTGGTTTTAAGTAGCTCTTGGAAATTTTCTCCACTAAATAATGATGTTCCAGCTGTTGCCCCACCAATTCCCAAGGACGAGGCTATATCAGCTAAACCACCTCCACCTCCACCATTATCATTTTCAAGGATAAAAATAATCTTAGATTTAACAGTACCCTCTCTACTTCTTTTTATTTCAATGCCTATTCCAATCAATAAACCTAACAATACCCCCAGAGCTATCTTTTTCCATTCTTTCTTAAGAAAAGGAACAATAACCAATACTTGGATCAATACTGACTTTAAATTATTTTGATTTTCGTTTGATTCTAATTCTTGCATAAAATTATTGAGCAGTAGCTTTAATTAATGTTATAATACCAATGATACTAGTAACAGTCCCTGTTAAAACAGATACGATTGATACGATTTGTTGACTTGTACTACCTACCTTAACTTTTTGTGGAACAATAATCTCTGCTCCTTTCGCTATTTTGGGATAGAATCGTAGAAAAAGTAAATTTTTTGCACGTTTAACGGATCCATTAGAGTACAATACATAAATTCTTTTACGAGCTGATGAAGAAGTAAAACCTCCAGCTTGAGAAATATAATCTTTCACTCCAAAGGAACTCGTATATTTAACTGAATTGGGATACAATACCTCACCTGTTACTTTAACCGTTTGAGGTTCTCTTGGGATATCCAAAATATCCCCCTCATTTAAAAATAAATCATTAACTCCGCCGGGATTGTTAAGAGCATCAACTAAATCAATTCCAATTGTCTCATGTTTTGAAACAACTGCTTTTTCTTTGTTGATATTGACATTCGAAAAGTTATCCTGAATTTCCGCTAATTGTTCTGTTTTTTGCTTTTTCTCAGATTCAGAAATTTGGCTTATACGAAGTAACTTAGCTCCTTCTGGAAATGCCTGTCTATTTAGTCCGCCTGCTCTTGATAAGATATCACTAATACGTTCGTCTTTTTTCTCTAATCCATAAATCCCAGGATAAAATACTTGACCTTTTACCGTGATGAACTGTTGCAACTCATAATTAGGTGAAGAACGAACAAAAACTTCATCAAACGGCTCTAATTCAAATGTTGATGATGATTTATCCAATTCAAGATTTTTGCTGATAGGGAATTTAGCTATTTCTGCAATTTGAGAATTAATTAAATCCTTATTATCGATGGATGTGTTTTTCTTTCTTCTGACTACTTCAACATAACCTGTAGCCGCAGACTCCCGTAAACCACCACCTTTTAAGATTAAATCTTCTACTGTCATTTTTTCAATGAAAGGCAATGTTAATTTAACTTGTCTGTTTAGCAATGAATTTGCAGCATTATTGGATTTTAAATCTTCTGAAATTTCACTTACAGCTTCAGTTCCCTCTAGGTTGAAGGCACGATTTGTAGATACATCTAAATCTTTTACTTCACTTTCAGAATTACCACTTAAATTATCCTTTGTCGATTCGATATTTTCTGAATTTGTAATATTAGTCCGTTGCTTATTTTTGTCTTTGTTTGTCTCTCGAGTACCATTGATTTCGCCATGCAACGTAACTGTATATGCTTCTCTTAATTCTAGTTTAGAATAAACATATATTTTATCCTCACGTTTCAATGGAATATCTTTAGATGTATTTGCCATTAAATCTGTGAAATTTACGGAAATACTTTGTGGATTTAAATCATCCCCTAGTCTTTGGATGTTAATTCTTCCAACAAATGCATTTTCCTTTAATCCACCTGCACTTTGTAATAATTTCTTTAACGTTGGATTATTTTCCAATGAAAATACGCCTGGTCTAAAAACTTCTCCAATAACTTCTAAACGATTTTCAAACCTGTCAAAATTTATCGGATCTATTTGTATGATATCACCCGACTTAGGTAAAAAGGAATTTAAAACATCAGCATTTAAATCAATAAGTTTTCTTTCTATATTAGTAAAGCGGGTAATTTTAACTTTTTCTTTAAAGGCATCTTCTGTAAAGCCACCAGCAAAATTATTGATAATAAAATCTAATTTTTCGGTTGGTAAAACTTCGAAAATTCCGGTTTTTTTGACTTTGCCTTTTAATTCAATTCTTGATTTATAAACACCTACTTTTATAATATCTTGATCATGAATCAACATGTCGTTCTTAGAATAACCTTGTGTCAAAATATCATACAAATCTATCGTACTGATTACACGATTATGTCTAATTAATTGTATTTCTCTGAATGTTCCATTTTCGTTTGGTCCACCAGCTAAATATAATACGTTAAAAACACGTGCAAGTGATGGAACAGAATAAGTTCCAGGGAAAGAAACCTCCCCTTGAATTGTTACACTGACAGTTCTTATATTACCTAATGATATACTAGCATATAAATTTGTTGAACTCATATTTGTACCCGCTTTCTTCAATCCAACAAATATTGTCGACAACTTTTTAATTAATCGTGCTTTCACTTCTTCAATTGTAAGGCCTGCTACATAGACGTTTCCAATTTTATTAATTTTTACAAACCCATCTGGATTTACAATTAAATTGTAATGTTCTTCTGAATACCCATTAATATCAACGATAATCTCATCATCAGGCCCTACAACATAATTTTGAGGAGTTGCAATCTTTAAATTTGGCTCAAAAGTTCCTCCCTTATTATTAAAAATTGAATAACCGAAGATCTTTCTTCTTAAATTAATTATAGCAGTGTCGGACTTTGTTAATTCATTTGCTTTTTGAATCGATGATAACCTTGCATTTGAAATGCTATCGTTTGTAACTCGTTCTTTAGGCGCATATATTACTTCTCTCCTCGCTGATTTGCTAGGAGATTTAGGCTGATAGATTCCATTAGATCCTTGATTAGCTGTATTAATGGGAGAATTGAAAGGCATCAATTGAGCCCACACATTAATCGTGTAAATCAAAACAAATATTGTAATGAGAATTTTTTTCATTTCGTCTTTCAATAAAGTATTTTAGCAAATTAGTCCGCAAAGTAACTCAAAAAAAACAATTTTTCATTCATGTGTTAGCATAAAATATTTATTCAAAATGCGCTATATTTGAATTTAAAATCATTTTTTAAATCATATCAATGGATAGCAATAATACACCTATTTATAACGACGACAGTATTCGGTCACTTGATTGGAAAGAACATATCCGATTACGCCCAGGTATGTACATTGGTAAATTAGGAGATGGTTCATCTGTTGACGATGGTATTTATGTCCTTGTAAAAGAAATCATGGATAACTCCATTGACGAACACATGATGGGCAATGGTAAAAACATTGATATTAAAATTTCGGATCAAAAGGTCGAAGTGCGGGATTACGGTCGTGGAATTCCTTTAGGTAAGGTCATTGATTGCGTTTCAAAAATTAACACCGGAGGGAAATACGACTCAGGCGCTTTCCAAAAATCTGTCGGGTTAAATGGTGTAGGAACGAAGGCTACAAATGCATTATCAAACTACTTCAAGGTGCAATCTTATCGTGATGGACAGACTAAATGGGCGGAATTCAGCAAGGGTGAATTAATTAATGAATCCAAAGGATTAGAAAGCACATCAAGTAAGAGTGGTACTTTTATCTGTTTTGAACCCGATAATACCATCTTTAAGAATTATCATTTTATCCCACAGTTTCTTGACAATTTATTTTGGAACTATGCATTTCTTAATGCTGGGCTTACAATTAATTTTAATGGGGAAAAATATTATTCCCAAAATGGATTGTTGGATTTATTATCTAAGAAAACAAATGCGGAAGAAAATCGCTACCCAATTATTCATTTAAAGGGTAATGATATCGAATTAGCAATTACGCACAATAACCAATACGGAGAAGAATATTATTCATTTGTCAATGGTCAAAATACAACGCAAGGTGGAACTCACTTAGCGGCATTTCGTGAGGCTATTGTACGAACTGTTCGTGAATTCTTCAAAAAGGATTTTGATCCATCAGATGTAAGAGCAAGCATCGTGGGGGCAATTGCTATTCGTGTTCAGGAACCGGTTTTTGAATCACAAACTAAAACCAAATTAGGTTCAACAAATATTTCTCCTGATTCATCTTCTTCTTCAATTCGAACATTCGTGGGGGATTTTGTTAAAACAGAACTTGACAATTACCTCCATCAAAATCCTGCTGTCGCTGATGCCATGTTAAAACGCATTTTGCAGTCGGAAAGGGAAAGAAAAGACATCGCAGGTATTAAAAAGCTTGCGAATGAGCGGGCTAAAAAAGCCAACTTACATAATAAAAAGTTACGTGATTGTCGTGTACATTTAACTGATGATAAATCAGAAGCAAGACAAGAAACCATTCTCTTTATTACAGAGGGGGATTCAGCCAGTGGGAGTATTACTAAATCACGTGATGTGCAAACGCAAGCGGTTTTTAGTTTGCGAGGAAAGCCTCTAAATAGTTTTGGCCTGACTAAAAAGATTGTTTACGAAAATGAAGAGTTCAATTTGTTGCAACATGCGCTTGATATTGAAGATAGCTTAGACAATTTACGTTACAATAAAATTGTGATTGCAACAGATGCCGATGTAGATGGGATGCATATTCGATTACTTATCCTCACATTTTTCTTGCAGTTTTTTCCTGATCTAGTTCGTAATGGCCATTTGTATATATTGGAGACTCCCCTATTCCGTGTAAGAAACAAGAAAGAGACCATTTATTGTTACACAGACGAGGAACGTAGAAATGCCATCGAGAAATTAGGACCCAAACCGGAAATCACACGATTTAAAGGATTAGGCGAAATATCGCCCGAGGAATTTGGTGAATTTATTGGCGAAAATATTAAGATTGAACCCGTTATTTTAGAGAAAGACTTTACTATTCCTCAGTTGCTGACTTACTATATGGGTAAAAATACACCTGAGCGTCAAAAATTCATTATTGAGAACTTAGTAATCGAGAAAGATTTGGAAGAAGTACTTTTAACCTAATCATTTATCAAAATTAACTGTTCTAATTCGTGCAAGACCTTCAGCAATTGAAGGTCTTTTGCTTTTTTTATGCCAAGTTCCGCCACATGTGTTCCTTCGTCTATCCGATCAAGTTTGTAAAATAGTTCAGCCAATGTATAATAACTTGGATGATAATCCGGATGGTTCTTTATTAGATCCTCCAGAATCAAAATGCATGATTCCGTATTCCCTATTGATCGTTCCTCAACTGCTAAAAAATAGTAATTCAATGGATTTTGAGGATCTTCCTTGATTTCGTTTAAAATAAATTCACTCCGATTCATTGTCTTAATAGAAAGAATTTAGTATGCTTGCATAACAATTTGATGCCTATGAAAATATTAGTTTGTATTTCCGCTGTTCCGGACACAACTTCAAAGATAAGTTTAAGTTCGAATAATTTTGTTAACCTTGACGGATTGACATTAATTACGGGTCCTTATGAGGATTATGCTTTATCAAGAGCTATTGAAATTAAAGAAGCTGATCCCAATAATATTGAAATTGTGATATTTCATGTCGGACCGGATTCATCTGAAGCCATTATTCGCAAATGTCTTGCATTAGGAGCTGATTCCGCTGTCCGAGTAAATACAAAAGCGAATGATTCCTTTCAGGTAGCTCAAGAAATTGCCAGTTTCGTTAAAGAAAATTCGTTTGATTTGATTTTAATGGGTAAAGAGTCTATTGATTACAATACGGGACTCGTTCATCAATATACCGCTTCCCTACTTGGTTGGAATCATTTTAGTCCTGTGATGAATTTGGATATTATCAATAATTCAACTTGCAACATTAAAGTTGAATCTTCGGTTGGTACGGTTCAATTATCGAGTGATTTACCCCTCGTACTAGGTTGTCAAGAACCGATCGCTGAATGGAAAATTCCTTCAATGCGTGGAATTATGGCCGCAAGGGCAAAGAATATTGTTTTAAGAGAACCTCAATTTGGTTTTGGATTAGCCTATATTAATGATGAGGTTAATGACCAACAGCGAAAAGGACAAATGTTTCAGCGCGAGAACTTAAATGAATTAATTGAAATTATTAAAAAAGAGGTAAGAGCATGAAAAATATAGCAGCATTTATTGACATCAACGCTGGAAAATTAAGTTCACGTTCCGCGTCATTAATTCATTTGATTCAAGGGCTTCAACAAATTAATGAAACGCCTTGTAAGGTTGATTTATACGCCTTAAGTCCTATTGACCAATTAGAGATTCCCACAGTTAGCTCCGTTTCATTATTCGAAATAAGCAATTTGGATGAATCTGGTATTTTATCCAATAACCAAATAGATACTATCGTTACAAAATTAAATAATGAAGGTTATGATATGCTGTTAGGGTATAAATCTTTGATTGTTGATTCCATTGTGACACGGGTAAGTACCGAGTTAAAATTGCCATTAATCCCCCAAATTGTATCGATCGATTTGGCGCCATCCGAAATGTTGATCAAACAAAGTATTTTTAGTGGAAAAGCTTTAAGTAATTTGAAAATAGGATATGCGAGTGCTCTACAATTTAATCCATCTTTTGCGTTCAAACCTCTCCATGAGTCTTTAATGAAAGTTGAGAGTGTTAAGTTAACATTGCCCAACTCAACTTCATTTTCCGTGAGTACCATCAATAAGGTTCCTCAGGGCGCTAATTTAGGTGATGCTAATTATGTAGTAGGTGCAGGAAGAGGATTGAAGGATCCGAGTAATTGGGGCATGATTGAGGAATTAGCCGCTAAATTAGGCGCAGCTACAGCTTGCTCAAAACCTGTATCTGATATCAATTGGCGGCCCCACAGTGAACATGTAGGTCAAACCGGAATTAAAATAGCGCCTAAACTATATATCGCTTGCGGAATTTCAGGTGCGATACAGCATTTGGCAGGAGTAAATGGTTCAAAAACAATTGTTGTTATTAACAATGATCCGGAAGCACCATTTTTCAAATATGCAGATTATGGTATCGTAGGAGATGTATTTGATGTTATTCCTGAAATTGTAAAAAATCTTTAAAAGAGGCTTCATAAGGCATTTGTTTGCTTATCTTTGTATTTTATCAAAATACATTGGGAGAGCTTATAAAATTGCAGGTTGTTTCATTAAGTCCGAGTGCTGCTGGAGCAAGCTCTTATATTTTGTTTTTACAAGCTGATGAAGGAAAGCATTTAGGATTTCCAATGGTTATTGGTTTGACAGAAGCTCAGGCAATATCAATGTTCATGGAAGAAATTGTACCTGCTAGACCCTTGACTCATGATTTGTTTGCCAATTTTATCAAAGAATCTTCAATACAACTCTCATTTATTGAAATTACATCATTTCAAGATGGTGTATTCTTTGCTAAAATTCATGCGAAGTCAACGAATGGTGAATTTATACTTGATGCTAGACCATCCGATTCTATAGCTCTTGGCTTACGATTAAATGTTGGTATCTATATTTCTGAATCTTTGTTATCCGAAATTGCCATTCCGATGGATGTTTTCCATTCAGATGATGATGAAATTTTAGAAATGAATACGAAGTCTTTAAGTGAAATAACGGCTGAACTAGAGTTTTCATTAGAAAAAGCGTTAGCAGAGGAAAATTATGAGGAAGCAGCTCGTTTAAGAGACCAATTAAATCAATTAACTAAATAATATGCGTTACTCGAAAGGGAAAGCTCAGGCGACTAATCAAATTATCGTAATCAGTATTGCCTGCTTGTCGGTGATTATTTCTTTACTTTTTCAACTCCTAAGCGGTGCTTATACTTGGAGTGAGAGTATTCAATCACAAATGAAAGTATATGTTTATTTGGATGACTCTCTACAAACAAATCAAATAGATTCTACAATTCAGGTTCTTAAAAAAAGGACTGAAATCAATGCAGCGAAAATTCAATTTGTTGATAAACAAATTATTGCAAAAGACTTCTTAAATACAACGCATGAAAATTTTGATGAATTATTGGGGGATATAAACCCTTTTAAAAATTCAATTATTTTAGAATTAAAACCATCATTCAGAAATAAAGTAAGTTTTGAAAAATTGGCAACAGAACTAAGAGGTTCTACGGGTATTTACGAAGTTACTTATCCAGAAAACTATTTAGATCTAATCATTCCTAAAATTAAAGTAATATCGAGTGCTGCAATCATTTTTATCTGTTTAATAGCTTTGATTGTATATTTTCAAATTAGCAACTACACGAAATTGCATATTCATGCCAATCGGACATTGATTAAATCAATGCAATTATTAGGTTCTACAAATGGTTTTATAATGAAACCCTATTTGTTAAAATCTGTTATTCTAGGGTTGCTAGGTGCTATATTGGGTTATTTAATAACGAATGTATTTTACTTTTACATTAATAATCAAATTCCAGAATTAACCATTTATCTATTTAATGTTACTAATCAAGTCATTATACTGATTGGAACCCTTGTCATTGCAGTTATTTTCAGTTTATTGAGCACATTGTTAACCTTAAATAAGTATTTAAAAATATCTGGGTCAAACCTTTATTAAGATGAATAAAAATTCAAACCATTCCGCTTTCCCTTTAGATACAAAGAGCATCTATATTTTATTAACAGGAATTAGCATCATGTTTATTGGTTTCTACATTATGACTTTAGATAAAGAGCCATTCGGCTTTGGATTTTTAGGCTTAACCTTGGGACCTATTTTGGTATTAGCAGGCGTAATTATTCCGATTTTCGCGTTATTTAGAATTAGGAAGTAATGGTTAATAATTTTGAAGCAATCATTTTAGGAATTATAGAGGGACTAACTGAATTTCTACCTGTTTCATCGACTGCGCACCTGATTATAGGTGAGTATTTCATGGAAATTCCCCCAAGTAATTTCTTGAATTTTTTAACCATTTTTATCCAACTTGGAGCAATTGCAGCTGTTCCTTTTTTGTATTTTAAACGACTCACGAGTTCTTTTGCAATCTATCGTTTTGTCAGTATTTCATTTATACCAGCTATAATACTAGGAGTTGCCTTTGATGATTTAATAGAATCACTATTTCAAGGATATTACTTTATTGCGGTCTCCTGGGTAGTAGGTGGAATAATTTTAGTACGAATTGATTTTTGGATGCGCAATCAAAAGCCATCTTGTATTGATGTGACAGAGTTAAGTATAATTCAAGCGGCCAAAATTGGATTCTATCAGTGTATTGCAATGATTCCTGGGGTATCTAGATCAGGCGCTTCCATTGTAGGAGCTCGGCTTTCAGGATTAAGTCACCAAGCTGCGGTAGAATATTCTTTCTTATTGGGAATTCCCACTATTCTTGGAGCTTGCGCGAAGAAAATTTGGGATTATCGTTCTGATGTACCCCAATTCTTAGACTTAGATCATTTGACTGTAATAGGTATTTCCTTTGTGATTAGTTTTATCATTGCATTATTGACCATACGCTTTATGGTGAACATTGTTTCAAAATATGGATTTAAATACTTTGGCTATTACCGAATAATAGCTGGTGTTCTTCTTGGATTAGCATTATGGATGAACTTGTAGAAGAACGAATAGAAAACCAATTTTATTTGATAGATAAGCCACTTACGTGGACATCATTTGATGTGGTTAAAAAGTTGAAAAATCTAGGCCGGTTCAAAAAAATTGGTCATGCTGGAACGCTTGATCCCTTAGCTACAGGTTTGTTGATTATTTGTGTAGGAAAGTACACAAAGAAAATTGATTATTTTCAAAGTTTACCTAAAACTTATACAGGAACGTTGGTCCTAGGAAAAACTACTCCCTCTATTGATTTAGAAACGGATTTCAATGGAGAATTCCCTGTCGATCATATTGATACATCATTGATTCAGCATATAATTGCAACGAAACTGAGTGGAGACATCAAGCAGGTCCCTCCTATTTATTCGGCCATTAAATTGGATGGAAAGCGCTTGTATACTCATGCGCGACAAGGGGTTCAAGAGGAAGAATTAAACATCAAGATTCGCGATGCTAGTATTTACAGATTTGACATTAATACGGCAAATTTCCCTGAAATTGACTTTGAAATTGAATGTTCTAAAGGGACCTATATTCGTTCTATCGTACGTGATTTAGGTGAATTATTGCAATCAGGAGCATATTTAAAGAAACTTGTTCGAACCAAAATTGGTGAATATGATGTAAAGAATGCACAACCAGTCGAATCCTTTAATAAAGAAATTTATGAGAGTTTATCGTAATCTGAACGAAATAGATGTCGAGTTCACTGATTGTGTCATTACCGTAGGCATGTTTGATGGCCTACACCTTGGTCACATGAGTGTATTGAATAAAGTTTTAGAAATTAGCAAGTTAAATAATATTCCTTCTGTTGTCTTAAGTTTCGCAAATCATCCGCAATCACTTTTTAATCCGAATGAGACTATTAGTTCTCTATCAAATCTCGTTGAAAAAACGGAGCGATTAGCAGAATTAGGAATTGACTTTCTCATAGCCATTCCATTCGATTCTTTTATTGCTAGCTTGAGCGCTAATCAGTTTACGACATCGATCTTGATTGACTTATTGCATGTCAGTCATATTGTATTCGGCTACGATAATCATTTTGGGCAAAATAGAGAGGGTTCAAAGTCATATATTGACTCAAATTTCCCGAATATAAAGACCCATCGAATTCAGGAATCAATTATAAATAATGAAGTTGTTAGTAGCTCGTTAATTAAATCTAAAATTAGCCTTGGCGAGGTAAGTCAAGCTGCAGTTTTATTGAATTATCCGTATTCAATAGCTGGCCAAATTATAAAAGGAGATCAATTAGGCAGAACCATTGGCTTTCCTACAGCTAATTTGCAGCTATCAAATGCAGAAAAATTGATTCCCGCATTTGGTGTATACTTGACTAAATCCTTTATTTTGGGACAAGAATATTTTGGTATGACCAATATAGGAGTTCGCCCGACAGTAACAAATAGTCGGGAACTTAGAATCGAAACACATTTATTTGATTTCGATATGGAAATTTACGGAGAGCTTATCAAAGTTGAATTTCTCGACCGATTACGTGATGAAAAGAAATTTGACTCTTTCCCTGCTTTAGTTGAGCAATTAAAGCATGACCAAATTCACGCCAAAGCGTTGTTAGCACAAATTCATATAGCTTCCTAAAAATTTAATTTCATCAGCTTTTGATTGCAAAATAGTATTGATTTCTTCATCTAATTTATTTCCCTCTACGTCGATAAAGAACCAGAATTTAAATTCATTGGTATCTTTCTGAGGTCTAGATTCAATTTTCAATAAATTGATTTTCTTTTCTTCAAATTCCTTTAACAATTTCAAAAGAGTTCCCGGCTTATCATCATCCTTTAATTTTACAGCTAAAGTAGTTTTATCACGATTGGTTTTCTTTAAGTTTTCAACTTTTGAGATGATAATAAATCGAGTCTGATTACTATCATTATCTTGAATATTATCAAACAAAATGGGTACATGATAAATTTTAGCGGCAATATGCGAGCAAAGAGCAGCAGTCCCTGAATTTTCAGAGGCGAGTTTAGCAGCTTTGGAAGTTGAGTCTACTTGAACGAAAAAATCGTCAGATTTAGCAGCAAAATAGTCTTGTGTAAAACCTTGACATTGGTTGAACGCAATATCTTTAGAATATATACGCGAGATGGCGTTAATATCGTGTTCCTTCGTTGCCAAACAAAAATTAACTGGAATAATGATTTCCGATATTATAAAGAGTGATTTTTCGTTTAGCAAATCAAGTGTTTCCTTGACCATGCCCTCTTGATTATTCTCAATTGGAACAATACCATATTTGGCTCTACCTGAGTCAACAGAATCAAAAATAGACTTGATGGAAGGTAAAGAAATATAGTCAGCTACTGCACCAAACCTAGACTCTGCTGCCTGATGCGTAAAACTACCCTCGGGCCCTAAAAAACTAATGATTTCTGGAAGTTCTAAATTTCGGGATACACCGAAAATTTCTAAATATATAGCTTCAATCGCCTCTTTTTTTAATTTCCCTGTTGGCTTACTTGCTAATCGATCGATTATTTCTTTTTCTCTATCAGGATGGTATATAGCGGTACTATTTTGTTTTTTAATACTTCCGATTTCTTCAACAATATTCATCCGGTTAACTAATAATTGTAAAATAGAATCATCAATTAAATCTATTTTTTCACGGAGAGAATTTATATTGTCCATTAATTTTTATGTGCTATATTTTAACAAAATTAGTACATTTGGCCTAAATATTGGTTAAATGTAACATTTATATTAAAAGGAATGATGAGGAGAAAAAGGATATATTTTTTTGTAAATGATTTTGGTTTAACTGGTTCTGAGACATTATTAAGTCAATTTATTTCTGATTTAAGTAAAGATAATCGCTATAAAATATTTATTGTTACTACTAGTAAAAAGTCTAAGTCTGAATTAGAATTAACAAATGATATTGTATTTAAGTCTTTTAATAAGGATTTTTCTTTCGTAGAAAGGGTACTTTTCAAGGTCGGGGTAAATGTATTTAAGTATAAGCTAATGAAACTATTTAGCGGATTACCTCCCGATATAGCATATTTAAACACCGTAAATAATGCATATTTATTACCCTATATCTCTCAATTTAACCTTGTAAAAATCCTTCATGTACATGAACTGTTAATGGGATTAAATTCCTTAGATAAAAAGGATTTTTCTAACATGATTCTTCTGACAGATGAATTAGTTACTTGCTCTGATTTAGTCACAAATCTGTATGGAGATATATATACAAAAAAAATCAATCAAATAAATTCAGTTCCCAGCTTTAAAAACTTTGATTTAAATGGCCTTTTAGAAAATGATCACTTGGTAGACTCTCAAAAATATAAAATTGCATGCGCTGGAACAATTTGTTATCGTAAAGGATTTGATCGTTTTTTAGAAATTGCCGAAAAATTAGATGCTGATAAATTTACCTTGTATTGGTTTGGTAAATTCGATGAATCAGCGTACTCAGAATGGGTTAAACATAAACTTCTATTGCCCAAATTTCAACATGTAATTATTATTTCGTTCCCAAGTCAAGTAACATATTTACATGCACTTTCTAAATGTGATTTGTTCCTATTTACCTCGAGGGAGGAATCCATGGGAATGGTATTATTCGATGCAATGCACGCGGGATTACCCATAATTAGTTTAGAGGAGAATGGGTCTAAATTGATCTTAGATAATGGTAAAGGCAAACTTATCGGAACCAACGATATAGTTAACATTCAAAACATTGTCCTCGATACAATAAAGACAAAAAGTGAAAAAACGAAGAATTCGGTATCAGAAAATAACTACCAGGTTGAATTTGCTAAGTTTGCTCAACTCTTTGAGAAGTATTAATTAATACTTTTAATTCTTTTAAGTTTATCTATCTTTTTGAAAGTTAGCCGATCTACTTTACCTGAATCAATTCGCTTAGATAATAAATAGGCAATAAGGCAATAGGTTAAAAACGTGAAAAGGAAAATCAGCAGTAAACGATTTATTGAGTATTTTTCAAGAAAAGTTACGTAAATAACAATAAAAATTAAATTACTTGTTACTAAACTAATAGTTGCTTTTACATGAGAAAAGCCATTATCAATTAGGATGTGATGAAAGTGTTTTCGATCACCTATAAATGGTGACTTACCTTCCAGTAATCGAATTAAAAACATTCTTAATGTATCAAAAAGAGGTAGTAATAATATACTAATTACTAATAAGGGCGCATTTTTATCTAGTTGGGGGTTTACAACATATGAAGAATTAATATGTATATATTTAATAGAAAATATAGAAATTAAGAATCCAACAATTAGTGAACCCGTATCTCCCATAAAAATCTTATTTTTTATCGACCAATTGTACCGTAAAAAACCAATTAATGAACCAGATAATGCTGCGGCTAAAACAGCATAAGAATATTCATTTAGCCTATAAAATAAAAAAACAAATATTGAACTTATAAGTAAGCCCACCATTCCTGCTAATCCATCGATTCCGTCTATTAGATTAATTGCGTTAATTAAAGTAATAAATATAAATATCGTGAATATTAGTCCATAGGTAAATGGTACAAAAGTAATATTTAGAATTCCGTATAAGTTTATGATTCGCAAATTGGATAATCCAATGACGAGGACAGATGCTGCAATTTGGACAAACAATTTTTTTCTTGGGGATAATATCAAGATATCATCCTTAATACCCAGAAAAAAGAGAATTATTAAGGCAGAAACGGTTAAATGCAACTCATGACTTTCATTCGGAGTTTCCCAAATGAAATAGGTAATTAACGTTGCGGCGAATATTGCGATACCTCCAAGTGTAGGGGTTAATTCTTCATGTGAGCTCCTTTGCTCAATAGTAGCCATTAAGTCCTTCAATCTGCTAATATTAATGATTACAGGGATTGCTGTAAGGGTAATTAATAAGGAGATAATAATGGATAGATAAATTTGAATATTTACGTCGTTAAATATGGAATTAACATTTATCATATTACTTGGTTATATTTCTGTCCTTAATGCTGCCGTCTGAATTGTATATCGTATAAGCCTGTAAATCTTTTGAAGCAATTGAATTCATACCTAAAACAGCATGTGTTCCCACATTTACTCCACCCGTTACAATAGCCTTTGCACAAATCCAAACACCATCTTCAATTTTAATCGGCTTCGAAATTAAGGGAAAATCAGTTAAATCATATCTATGATTTCCTGTGATTAATAATGCACCTTGTGAAATACAAACATTACTACCAATCGTAATTTTGGAAATATTGTCTAACCAAACTTCCTCCCCTAACCATACAAAATTTCCAATTTCTAATTCCCAAGGAAATTTAATTTTTACCCAAGGTTTAATGATACATTTAACCCCGATTTTAGCACCAAATAATTTCAATAATGATACTTTGAAAATGTTTGGATACGGAATATTTGTTAAAAAAAAGATATTTGAAATCAAAAGCCAAATCAAATATTTAACCTTCAATTTATAATTTTGAAATAGTACATGCCTGAAAGAATTCAATTCTACTTTTTGTGACATATTATTTTAATATATATTGATTTGATTTAACATTCATAAACCTAATGAGTATTAAATAAAAAATCCAATAAATTGTATCAACTGGTCTTCCTGACGTGAAAAGTGTAATAAATACGTTCAAGTATATAAGGCCAAGAAAATTCTGAAATATACTTGATGATCTGATGCTAATAGTAACGCTGTAAAGTATGTAAAGATTAAATAAGATAAAAAGAAACATACCAAAAAGCCCAAAATTTACCCAAGCTTCCAATACAGGAATATCTAAATATCGATATTTAAATCCATTACCAAGGATAAAATTATACGGTTTATAAAAGAATTCTTTTTGTACAAATTCAATACTGTTTACACGCCCCATAGCACTAGGATCATTGTCTCCAGCTTTACCCATTGTAACACCCGTGTTAATCGCTCGATTAACAACGTATAGAATTTGATCGTAATACATGGTAATCTTATCTATGATTTGATATTTATCATTAAAGTAAATTAACAATGAAATAACGACTAAATAGTACCCTTTAACCACATTTTTGTGTGAATATTCTAAATCATCAATCTTATTCCTTTTAAGAAATAGAAAGAGAAATAGAATTACAACTAAGGAGATTAAGTTTCCCCTTGTTTGCGTTAATACGAGAACAACGAAACTAAAAACAAAATTAAAATGGGCTAGTAGAGTTACTAATTTGCTTTTACCTCCAACTAAATTCAGTTGTTTTTTAAGCATTAATAATAAGGATATTACCATCCCAATTACACCATTTCGACCATAAATTTGAGGATTACCTGAAAAATCACCCGAACTTTGTGAATTATATTGGACGGTAGCTCTAGCACCCAAAACATAATTAGGATTAGTACTTATTGAATAGATAAGGGCAACATTAACGAGTAATGTACAAATAAGTATATAGAAGGGAAGGTAATTTTGTATTTCATCGTCTGTTCTAAGGAGTAATAAAATTAAAACAAACAATATTCCAAAATTAATTACATCAGAAGAAAAAGCATTTTTCTCCAAATTAAATATCAAAAAGTAGATGAAAGCTAAACTTAAAAAAAAATAGCCCAGAAAGGCCAAAACAATATTTTGAGATTTGTAGAAGCTTAATGGCTTCGAATTCAACATTAAGAAGCAACCTAAAATATAGGATAATCCTGTAAATATGGTAGAATTGCCAAAGCCTAATAAATCACGAAAGAAAAAAATGAGTGGTGGACCAATCCAAATGAGGGTTAATCCGATAGCTTGACGATTGAGTGTAAATTTATTTGCGGTCATCATAAAATACATGCATAAACTACACAAAATGTGATTCCGTTTGGATTCGAACCAAAGACCTACTGCTTAGAAGGCAGTTGCTCTATCCAGCTGAGCTACGGAACCCAAAATTAAAAAGTCAATTTAGCTAAATGTGCAAGCACTCTTAACTAAATTGACTGTGTCGGGGTGGCAGGATTCGAACCTACGACCTCTTGGTCCCAAACCAAGCGCGATACCGGGCTACGCTACAC